>JACLAB010012481.1_pt1 | contig 26198 bp, 12 predicted proteins | sample 8027921 | NCBI WGS metagenome assembly JACLAB01 (sample SAMN15725117, study PRJNA655200) | protist metagenome | isolation source: fluorescence activated cell sorting (FACS) single amplified genomes of... | place: USA: West Boothbay Harbor, Gulf of Maine | collected 2000-07-19
GTCACCGTCGACGTCGAGTTTGAGCGAAGATGACGTAGGGTCGGGGATGACGCCGCGAAAACGCGCGCGACTCGCGGCAGAAGAGGACGATTTGTCGTTTAGTGGAGACACGAAGAAGCGCGTGGAAATCATCGGCTTGGCGTTGAGCGTGAACGATGGTTCGCTACCGGAGGCGCACGTCTTGGGACCGTACGGACGTTTGCGAATCGATGTTCGATTGCGAAGGCGCGCTCGCGCGACGCGGCGATCGCATCCAGACGTAAGCGCGTACACGATGCAGGTGGACGTCGTAGACGACGTGGGCGTCAAGCTGTGTGCGTCTCAACTGTCAATGCTGAGCCGAGTGGTCGATGACCTAGTAATGTGGAGCAAGCGGCTCGAACACGGCGAGAGAAGACCGACGACGAATGCTAAACCTATTGATTGGTGGCGATACGCCGTTAGAGCGTGCGCACCGAGAGGAGAGAGACACCGTCAGCGTACGCTGAAGAATCTTCGTCACCACCGCGCCATGGTGGAGTCGTATGTCGATGTCCTCGTCGAGCGCGTGCGAGGTGGCGTCGCTCGGATGCCTAGCCACCTGTCAGATTTCGAAAGTAGACTCTCGGATGATGATGTGAGCGTGCTCGACGCGATCGCGAGGAGTAGAGTCGAGAGAGAGAGAGAGGAAGAAGGTGAACTGGATGGAATGTTCCCAGAATACCGAGCGTCGTACACGGCGTCTGAATTGTTTGATGACGGCACACAGACGAAAGGGTTCGCTGAACCTCGCCCGGTGCAGACGCTGAAGCGCAGAAACACTGGTAGTGTGTTTACGAAGAGCTCTAGTTACATATCGCGAGCGTACAAATACGTAATGAGACCAAAGGAAAAAGTCGCAAAGATTGAGAGCGCTGCAGACGTCAGCCGTGGTGCCACTCTATCGTTGGCAATCCCTGCGATTGACTTGCAGCTGCGAGACAGGCACAAGAATAAGCTCAAAATTCGCGTGTGCGATATTACAGCTTCGCAAGGCTTGCTCCACAGCGACGATCATGGCGTGTTGAGCGATGCGGTTGTCACTGTTGGCAGCGTCTTCGCTTGGGACTTTACCAGTGGCGACGCACAGGAGGCGGTGCGTTACAATTGGGAGAACGACGAACCAGTCGTGACGGCGAAGATCAACCCGAGCTATTGTCACGTCTTGAACGTCCAGACATTTTCGCACATTAAGATTAGCCCGATGCATTTGTCGATGAGAGCATCCTCGGCGCAGTTGCTTGTGAGCTTTGCAAACGCGAGTCAAACTCCATTCATCACCGCCTTATCCAACGCTGCGACCGCTCTCAACACAAGCTCGCCTCAATGTAGACTCAAAGTCATCAGTCAGCTTGGGGAGAGCGTAAGCGCTGCACCGATGGTCTTGGAGGCGTCGTCAATCAGAGTGAATTTCTCAGATGAGAAGGGTGCTCTGTTGCTCGTCGCGGGTTGCGAAAAGTTTGTAATGTGCGTCGAGAATGGCGCGCGGACTCGCACTTTGGATGTCACACAGCTGATAAACGATGCGACGACAGAAATGGAACACGCCTACACCTTAGATGACGCATGGCGAGCGTTGGAGAAGCTCACAAAGTCTGCTCTTCTGTGTCGTACTTTTGTGAGCGTCGACGGAGCATGGATGTGTGCGCCCGGGAGCGCGTCGCCAATATTTTCGGGTGCCAAACTCACGGTGACCAACGAACTCAAAAGATTCGATTCGGATTTGACAATCGTTAATCTCAATCCGTTATCGATCAACATTAGTTATCAGTGTTTGGCAGCGCTCAACGCTATGCAGTCTCGTTTTCAATGCGTCATACAAGAGGCTGCGGCGGGCGCGTCGACGCCATCGGCGGTTGAATCTGGCATTCGGTTTGGAGCTGACTTGGTGGAGCTTGTCGTCCAGGCTGACGCAAGTCAACTGCAATACAAGGTTAGTGGAATCGACGTGGCTATGAAAGGTTCGTCCAACGCGTGGAAACTCAAGTCAACCATCGACACCATCAGCGGTACCCACAGCGATTCGCGACACGGCGACGTGAACGTTTTAGAATGCTCTCACGGTGTACCGTTTTTGAAGACGCACGTGTGCTCTCGGATCGCTGGAACGGTGAAAATGAGTGCGGTGAATGCTCGAGTGACCAAGCAGATGATTAAAATGCTCGAAAATGTCGTCAATGCTTCTCGGAAAGTGGAAGCGTGTTCGACAGAAATCTCTTCCATTCCAAAACATCAACTCAGGCCGATCCAACACGATTTTGACAGCGCTTGGGAATGTGTGGAGACTTTTGAAATTGAGCCATCGAACTCTTTGTTCTTGCACGGCTCCATAGCTCCACTGTCAATCAAGTTATTTGAAGAGTCGGTCGCTTCACCGTGGGACGACATCATCATGTTGTCCACCCAAGTGATGGACATGCGAGGCAACGCCGGTCACGTCGAGGCAGAGTTTCAGCAAATGTCCTTAGATCTGGTGAGCAGAGAAGCGACGCATTCATTAATCTCGCTGAGACATGTCCACGCTATCCATACATTCAGTGCAGAGACGATGCTTAACATAGAAGTTGGGTCCTCAATCATCGATGTTACTCCGACCGAGTCTCGACGGTTGGCAAAGGTGATTGATCTTCTGCCTCATTTCGTAGAGAATGGCGTAGAACCTGGTCCATCTTCAGGGTCGAAACTACCTAGCATTGAGTTCGTGATGAAAGAGACGCAATTGCTCGTGAGAGAAGATTCAGATGTGGTGTCCCTAGAGATTCACGATGCGCGTGTGAGAGCGCATGGGGAGGGTTCGGCAATCGTCGCCAACTCTTCCATAGACAATATTCGGCTGTATGTCAACTCCGAAAAAGTGAGCAAAGAGGCTGTGCGGATAGTAGAATTCCAAAGTCCAGCTCTCGTGGTGGAGACGACGTACGCTATGGTTCAATCGGAGCGAGATGCGCTCGAGTTTCAAGTTCAAGTAGGCGGCGGCGTCTTTGATTTGAACGCCCCTGGCATCATAATCGGTGCACAGCTCGCGCAGGATGTGCGGCGAGCTTTTACGGAAGGCACTCCTGCTCGAGAGACACCGCTGGTTTCTACGGCCTCGTCGTCCATACCACGTGTGTCTGGTAGCGTCGACACCGGAGAATGGAACCTCAACTTGCCTTGGCGTTCTGAAGCTGAATCATTGGCGCCTTTCCGCGTGTTGCGCTTGAAGACTCGGCAATCGCTTACACTTAACGAATATGTGCAAGACTCTAACGCAAACGTATCATTTGCGTTGCACGAGTTTATCCTGGAGACTGGTTATTACAAGGACGAAGATGCCTTTGAGGACGCCGGCGTCATGTTTACGATTCTCGACGTCGTCGGGCTCAGTTCTGATGTATTCGTGCCTTTGGCTTCACAAGCGTACATGATGCGCCCAGAGGTTTTGAAAGTGACCACATCGGTGCGCGAAGTTCACGCTTGCGCGAATGAGATTGCAATTCATCTCCTCCGCGAAATATCTGAGCTCGTGATAAGCCAGCCCGTCACCATGGAAGCCATCACGGCGTACGAACAGAGACCAAAGACAAAGTACACGCCGTTCGATGCCTCGTTATCTGTCGATTCTTTCACCTCCAAGCTCGAACACGTCCAGATTAACACTGCAGTACCGGTCATTCAAGCGATATGTTCTAACATTGACTGCCGCGTTCAACACGGCTCAAAGAGCTGCGTCGACGCGAAAATGGACTTTGAGATTGACTATCTGCACCCAGTCAAGACAGCATGGGAACCCATCCTAGAACCCATCCTCGTCGGATTGCACTGCAAGCTCTCTGATAACATGTCCCCGACTTCCATCAGCGTAGCGGTCTCAGAAGGCATCGAGTTCACGTTGTCTCACAGCGTATACGAGGCTTTCCTCAAGGCGACAGTCGTAGTGGACGCGGCTAAAAAGCCAATCTCAGATCTCGAGACTGTCACGACGTTTGGGCCTTGCACATATCAAATGACGAACGCTACTGGGTTTGATGTAGACTACACGCTTTCTCTCGTTCACAACGGTACGCCCAAACCGGCTGGTGAAGGCAGCACGGCAGCCGGTGAAACTCGCGTCATGCATTTTCAGCGGCGACGGGCAGTTCCAAAGCTTGAACAGAATCGAGTCGTGGAACACGGCGCTTTTTACTGGGCCTCACCAATCGCTCAGAATGTTGACGAAGAGAGCCAAAAGACCATGAGCGAACCGGTGCCTCACATTTCTCTCGATATGGACGATGTCGCGATCGATTTTGGCGATCCAATATCGCTGGAGAACGTCGACGAAGAAAAAATGCATTTGGAGTTTGATGCCGTGTTGGAAGATGGTTCACATGCGCGCGTAATCGCAGAAATCGGGCCCTGCGAAGGCATCGTCAACCGGTACGAAGTTCTGCTGCGGTCAGACGTATCAATCGTCAACGGCACTGGGAGTCCAATCGTGCTATGCTTCCAAAAGAGCGTCGCCTTGCCGGCGACAATTTTTGGTCCAATCTTACCTGGTGATCTGGCTTGGTTACCAATCCCGCTCTGCCGCGCGCGAGCTGTCCAATGGCGCGCAGTGACACCTGGCGAAGATTTGGCGCAAATACATTTCGAAGATGGAAGTACGTGGGAGGCGTTTGAACCTGGCTCACCTTTCCTCAGCCCGCTGCATCGCTCTCGATCCACAGCGCCGGCGCTTACAAAGAGTCGGTCTTCCAGAGAGACTGGTTTCAACTGGAGCACCCCCGTGTTGTTCCACAACCTGATCTCACGTGATGGAGCTATCGAGTCTTCGCTCTGCTCGTCGGTGACTCGAAATGGGCGACCGTACACGTGCGCAATCTCCGTGAAACACGACGCGGCTGGAAAGAATCGCCAGCTTGCTCTGTGCGCTCCTCTACAATTCGTAAACACTTTACCGCATCCGATTGTCGTGAGCGCTCGAACGCATAGCAACGTGAGTTCTGACTCACAACTGGAAGCACAGGTTGTCGACCCTGGTGAATCGGTCCTCTTTACGACTCCTCATCCGACGTGGTCAATCTCCATATCGGCGCAGATCATTGGGTACAGCGAGTGTGAAGACTTGATTGTTCCCGAGTACACGCTGGATCTCAAGAATACAAAAGCGAGGGAGAATGGAGAAATTTATCACGTGAACAGAGATATCTATCCATTCGAAGGCGGTGAACAGGCGTCAACGCAGGCTGTCTCTCTTCGTTTCTCGTTTTACATTGATGAACATACGCAAGCGCGCACTCTGCATTGCGCCGTTCCGCTCATCGTGCACAATACGACGTCGTGCGCGCTCGTCATTGAGGACATGTTGTACGGTAGCGAGTCAGGCGATACGGTAGGAAAGCGAATGGATCATGTCATCGAGCCTCCCGAGCTGCGCATCGACGAGATTGCGTCACCCGTCGCCACAAAGTTATTCGAGGAGGACGCTGAAAATTTTGAGACTCCCGTGGCAGCATCTCCACTCGCGCGTTTGGCTCAGAACCAGTCGCAGCCAACCATGAAGAGAATACGTTCATCGTCGAAGATTCATACCGGTGGTAGTCCACTGATCGCTCGTCAATCGTCTCTGCGTCTGAAGGCTGACGCAGTGAACGTAGTAACGCCGTCGACACCCGGCCAGCGTCCGGCTTTCGGCACTCCGTTACAGTCGCCACAGGCAGATGAGATCGACGAAGGGCTCGAAAAACGGACGAGTATACTTGGGAGCGCGGCGCACTGGCGGCGCTCGATCCATCGACGTCCGCGTATGCGCGTTAGATTGACGTCGTCCGGTCAATGGAGCGATGCCTTCAGAATTGACTTGTCTGGATCGCCTAGCGAAATTCGAGTGCCGTCAGGCGCGGGCGTTGACGTTTGTGAACATTTGTTCATCGTGACTTCTGCAGCGTACTCTACAGACAAACTGTGCAACACGGTGACGATCGACATTAAACCAAAGTTTATTTTGAAGAGTTCTATCAATGAAACGTTGCTGGTCAGGCACGGAGGCACGGAGAGTACAGATTTACTCCCGTCCAATTCGAGCATACCGGTGCGCTGGTTCGATCGACACTCTCAACTCCCACAGACGCTCATGTTCAGACCGGAGAACGGCGTCTACCAATGGTCCAAGCCGATCCAGCTTCCGGATTGCTCGGCATCGATTTTGAAGATGCGACACATTGGTGACGACAACCAACTTCACACAAAGACTATCACAGTGTCGGTGCTGGAACGAGATGATGGAACAATCAACGTCCTGTTATCGACGCCGTCGGGAGTGGATGGCGTGCTGGGAATCCACGCGATTGAAAACCATTCGAACACGACAATCTGGTATCATCAGCTCGGGGCGGAGCGAAAGAAAACGACTGTCGCGCCGAAGGAAAGCGAAGAACGCATGATTGAAGATTCGTCTCTCCCGAGGTCTCTCATCATAGGTTACGGCGAACTTCCACTCGGAGAGCCGATCCCCCTGGATGGGTCCAGCACAATGTCGTACTCCGTAGTCACCACGAGTCGCGATTGCTTGAGAATCACCGTCACGAGACAAGGTCCGATGTGTTCGGTGATCATCGAAGACGCTCTGGTGAATAGACCTTACGACGAATCTGATCGAGACAAACTTGTCAAGAAGGAGCAGACTGAGCGCCCGAGTGCCATTGACGTGAGCTTCAAGTGTGGATGGGTTGGATTTAGCGTCTTACATGGACACGAAGAACTCGTTTACGGTAGAGTGAGTGGAATTGCAGCGAAAATTCTAACCGACGGCGTCGAGTTTAAGAGCGCGGTGAGAGTGAGCAACGTACAGTTCGATCACACGAGCGCTAAGGCGAAACGCCCAGTCATCGTCGCCATTCCTGAACGGAACAGGTCATCGCGCCAAGCGTTGGAGCTCAACGTCCACGGTTGGGTTCAAAAGTTGAATGGATTACCCGTCGTGAGATCACTCAAGGTGGACACGGCTCCGGCGTTCATCGACGTACACGACGAGCTGCTCGAAATCGTGCCCAAGGCTATAGAGTCTTGTGCGAGGCATTCACAGCTCCTCTTACCGCAAACCAATCAAAGCGCAAACATGAGACGGGGCGGCAAAACGAAACGGACCATAGAAGACGAAATCATAAGTGGTTCATCGATTTATCTCCAAGAGCTCATCATAAACGACATCGAGCTCGTGCTTTCATTCACGAGCGTGCCGTTTCTACCAGTCGCGGTTCGCGGCTTGGCTGGCGTTGATCGCGCGCAAATCAGACTGAGGGGATTCCACGTCAATCAAACGTCTCTCATGGCGGCGGATGTTGGTTTGATGGCGGCGAGGCATTTCGGGCGAGAAGGAGTCATCGCGGCGGGTTCTCTGTGGGCGCACAATTCGCTTCTTGGCGATCCAAAACGTTTATGGTGCGAAATCAACGAAGCATTCGCCGAGCTCTCTCACGGTTCCGTCATCACCGCGTTTCCGCGTTTGATTCGGGCGCTCATCGCTGCGTTCGCGCACTCTGGCGAAACCGCGTTGTCGCAAGCGCGAGACATTGTCGAAAACTGGCTCGAGAACCTCGAAGAGTCGCTCGCAAACCGTCGCGTCGCGCTTCGTCCGCGGAGACTGGGATGGTCCGATCCAGGTCCCGCAAAGGCTGACGACGAAGAGGCTGGCATCATCCGCCGCACGTTTGATAACTTTGGACGCGCGTTATTCGATGCTCTCGAAGGTCCGCTCTCCGGGATGGAGTTGTACGGCATCACCGGTTTCGTAGAAGGCGCGTTGATTGGCTTTTTGAGCGCCGCGACGCGCATGTTGGCGACGACTCTTGACAACGCAGAACTGAGCGCGAGACGCTTACGCCTGTTTGCGTTCCAAAGACCGGTAGAAGGATCGTACATGCGACTTCCGAGACCTTTACCAGAGTCTTACACAGAGCCAGTACGTCCGTACCACGCCGTTGAAGCTCTCGGTCGAGCGACGCTGAAAAGGACTCGATCTCACGAAAAGGATCGTTTCGTCGCCGTGGCTTCTTTGTCTTGGCCATCGCACGACATTTGCATTCTTACAGAGGATAGAATGCTCATAATCGATCGAAGAGGGGACTCGAAGCCTTATGTGCGCGTGAGCGTGCGTTTCATCGACATTACCGGAGTCCTCCGAGACGCCACACGCGTGTCAGTCTACGCGACTCGGGCGGACGCGTCGGATGCGCCAGACAGACTTGGATCTTCATCATCCATGCTGAGTCGAGCCTTTACGTTTGCCACGTCAGCCCTCGGGATCAAATCGCAGAGCGCGTCGCGAAACAGTGTCCAAAACGACGAGCCAACGCCGACAACTGTCGTCGTGCGATGCGCCGACGCCGATTCGGCGAGATGGCTCGCAAGCGCAGTGTCTCCATTTGTGAACGCGAACGGCGCGACGCGACAAAACACGACTTCCTAGCTTAGCGGCAGCGTAGAAGAATACCTTCGATGTAATTTTCATTGTAGTTGTACATTAAACAAACGAACGAACGATCGAACGACTGCGCCCTCAAGAGGCTGATTGAGCGGCGTTCGCGGCGCGCTTCGCCGCGTTCTTCGCCGCGAGCTCAATCATCCACTGCGGCTTCTCCGCCTTGGGCGGCGGTAGCGTAACCTCGTCACGCTTCTCACCGATGGATGAATTCTCCACCTCGGAAGCCTCTCCATCCGCCTCGGCTCCACTGCTTATCGGATCGATATCCTCCTCAGTCGCGCGTGGCGTCGAAACGCCCACTTTTTTCAAAACCCCTCGAAGCTCCCCGAGCGCGTCATTCATCCCCGGTAACGTGTGTCCTTTCTTCGGAACGTACCCGCGTCTCGGTTTACCCTCCTCGTCGAACATGTCCACGAAGCCATCGTCGTCGCCCCGCGCCTCGTCAGCCACGTCCTCGTCGCTCCCCGCGCCTCGTCTTCCCTTACCCCGGGCCGCGTCGATATCCACGAACGCATCCCCAGCGTGCGGACGAACCGAATCCATCGCGTCTCTCAACGCCGTCGCCGCGTTTCCCGCGAGCGTCGCCGACGCGACGACGGATAACCGCGCGTCATCAGAGGCGTCCGCATCGGCTTCACAATTATCATCAGATGACTCTTTCGCTTTTACCACCGCCGCATCGAGCTCATCCGCCAACGCCCGAACCCGCGTCGCCAACGCTTCAATCTCTTTCACGCTCCACGTCATGAATGCGTCGTGCGTGCCGCTGTATTCTCACCCCGCACGCGTCGAGCGTCGCGTTCTGGAGCCGCGCACGAGGTTGCGTGATTTCCTGACTTGCGATGCGAAACAGAATTCAAAACCCTACAAACTGTATACCCATACGATACATAGCCACACAAAAAACCGTTGAAAGGAGCCGCGGCTCTTCGCCACACGTCGTCGTCGTCGTCGACCGTTCGATCGATCGATCGATCCTTCTCGGCGGACGGCGGACGACGACGTGACGAATGCGCGTCGCTCGACGTCGTCTCGTCCGCGGCTGGCGCGACTGCATCGCCTTTATAACCTGTTCAAAAGAGGTTGAAGAGGAAGTGCTCACGGATGAAGACATTCGTAACCTCGTCGCCGACGTCGTCAAGTGGAAACGATCGACGGGGAATATTTCAGCGCTGAGGAGACTGCTGGAAAAACTCCTCGAGGTGACGGAGGAGGATATGGAGACGAAGTGGGGATCGTTCTTCGCGCGACACGAGCGGGATTTCGTCAAGGAACATTTGTTTACGCTGTGTAAATTTAAAGAGAGACAGGTGGCTTCGTTGGCGTACAACATGGTGGAAGAGTTGGCCAGGACGGATGATTGCGCGGCGTTGTTGGCGACGGCGGAGATGTTTAAACAGTGTGTGTCGAGTATCAAGTCGAAGGATAAAGTGGTCGGAACCGCGGCGAGTGGGGCGCTGACGACGCTGGTGAATCACGACGATTCGCGGTTTTTGGCGAGCGACGAAGGATTGGATAAATCGATGACGATGTTCATCGCGGAGAAGGGACTTGGGGTGGTGACGAAGAGGAATTGCGTCGTTACCTTTGCGAGAATCGCGGACGATCCCGAAGTTGCGTCGCTGATGAGTGCAAAAAATCCAGAGCAGTTGTTGAAGAACTTTTTTGACTTTGTCGACAAGACGGATGACACGGATACGGAGAAGTGGGCGCTCATCGCCCTGGCGCGCTTGGCGCTTAACGATGATTTTAGCAACCTCATAGACAAGAAAGGGTACATACCCTTTGTTTTCGAGCTATCCAGGGATAAGATTCCCGCTCGTAAGCTCGCGGCAGCGCTCGTGATTGCCAACATGGCGCGAAACAAGGCTTTGAGAGAGACGCTCGTCAAATATCGCGCGATTCAGCTTTTTTGCACCATTTCGCAAAATACGTCGGAGCGAATCGACATGGCGGAGATGCAGCTCGTCGGCGCGCTCGGTCTCCGCAACTTGGCTTCAAACTTTGACCTTCGCGCCCTCGCTGGGCGCACCGGCGCCATCTCTGCGTGCATTTTCATGCTGAGAAGTCCGCAAGAGGAAGTGCAACGCTTCGCCGCGATGGCTGTCGCCGAATTGGCGCTCTACGAGCCAAACGGGGCAAAGTTTTGCAAAAACGGCGCCCTCAAGTGGCTTATCAAACTTTCTAGAACGGGTGATGTGCGTTCGGAAACCGCCGCCATCACCGCCTTGTCCAACCTCATGCTCTCGCCGGATAACCAATCAATCATGGTGGGCGAGGGTGGCACCAAGGCGGTGGACGGTTTGCAAAACTCACGCAATCCGAGAGTCGCGCACTTGGCCAAACAGCTCTTAAAGCGTCTTCGCATGGCCAAGCTGCGCGCCGCGTGTAAATTCGCGGCGAGAATGAAGGCGACGGGTAACATGCTCATAGACGAGGGACGAGAATTCGTCGAGGATTGATTCATTAGCTTTGTAACTTTACGCTCTAATAACCGTACACTTTGTTACATGGCGAGACGTGGTATCGCATCGCATCGCAAAATATCACCGCACCGCACCGTTTACAATCCATTGCGACAGACGGGACACATCCACGTCAGCTCCGTCGTCACGCTCTCCCTCGTCTCAAACACGCACTCTGGATGAAACCAATCCTCGCAGCGTTCGCACTCCACCATCAACCTATCCGGATTGTACGGCTGCGCGCACGCGCAAAACACCGGCACCTCCTCGGGACGAAACGACCCCTCTTTACTCTTGTACAAAAACCTCGCATAGTAATCATCATCATTCACCGACTCGAGGTTTTGGTACTCCTTCAACGAGTACACGCGACACTTGGCGTCAATCGCGTCGACGCTCACCCAATCGTAGTGATCGCTCGCAAACAACTCCTTCGACCCATGAAACGCCCGCGCACCCCCGCGGGTTTCCTCGGGGCGGTAAAACCAACACACCCGCGCCATCGCTTGGCCGTCTCGCACGCGTAAGCTGACGATTTTCCCGACGTACCCGTCGTTATCGGGTTCCCCGGGAGCCTTGACGACGACGGCGTCATTCACTTGAAACACACTGTCACCGATGACGACCCGCGTCGCTTCGCCTTCGAGCGCGCCGCGGTTCTTCGGCGCCGCGGACGCGCTTTTCGCCGTCGCCGTCGCCGTCGTCGGATCGGACGCGCGCGTCGTCGCGGGTCGTCCCATCGTCTCACACTGCGGTCGTCGCGCCCTCGGTTTGGAGATTCAATTCATTTCGCTCAGACGCGCGCGACGCGCGACTCGCGAGGCATCGAACCCAATCGTTCGTTCGCGACGTCTGACGACCCGCGCGAAGGCGCGAGCGACGCGCGAAGGCGACGATCAAACGAGTGAAAATTATTCCGACGCGTCGAGACGACGTCGTCGACGCGCGGATGCCGTCGCGATGCGCGGGCGCGCGATGGGGCGACGTACCCGACGGTTCGCGTTCCGAGACGAGACGAGACGACGCGAGACCGCGACGCGACGCGTCGGGTTGGTTTCGCCTCCACGGACGCGAAAGGGAGAGGGAGAATAATGGGTGCGTTTCGACGCGTCGCGCGCGCGATGCGTTGGCGTCGACGCGGTCGGCGTCATCGAGACGAAAGCGGTAGTGATGATGATGATGATTCCGACGCGACGCTGAGCACGATTGGAAAGAAACATCCACCGACACCGCCGCGACGACGACACGGATCGACGGGAACGACGACGCGAGCGACGGAAACGGATGATGAAAATATCGATGCGTGCGTCGACCGCGATGAGTCGGCGGATATTCGCGCGTTTATCGCCGAGCTGGAGTCGGATGGGACGTTGGAGCGACTCGAGCGCGCTGCGGGGCGGTTGACGCGAGCGACGACGAAGACGGAACCGGATGACGGAACGCGGCAGAAGAAGACGAGTGCGCCCACCGATGCGACGAAGAATGAATTGTTGTTCGCGTATCTCGACGAGACGATGAAACGAAACACGGATGCGCGGGCGTCGCTGACACCGACGAATACGTTGGTGCGATTGGACGGGACGGCGTCTTCGATGTCGGCGCTCGACGCGTCGGTATCGACGCCGAGTACTTCTTCGCTCGCGCGTAGAACGTCGACGAACACGTCTCGTCGGTTGACGTACTCGAATCGGGAGAGTTTTGATGTCGATGCGGCGCGCGTCGTGCCGACGGCGGTGGAGTCTCCGCTGGATGAAGAGGCTGAGACGCCGAAATTGACTCGATCGCTCGCCATGCCTCGCGGCGCGAGACGTCAATCAGAAATCGTCGATCTCGACACGACGTCTGGATCGCCCGAGGATGACTCGCGCACGCCGCCAGGTAATGAAATGCTCGTGCCGTTACACTCGGCGCGGTTTTCGCTCGAGCCGTTGTACAACTCATCTGAAACGACGAACGACGATTCGCCGGAACGAAACGCCGGCGATCGAGCCGCCGAAGAGGCGCTTCGAAGCAGTCGACCGTCGTTTCAAGACGTCTTCCCAGATGATTTGCGACGAGCGTTACTCGAAACGCTCATCGATATGTCTCTCGACGGCGACGACGGAGACGTGGACACGAGCGATGAAGTGGACTCGGACTCTTGGATCCCGATGCTCACGTTTCGACTCGCTCGGCTTCGTCGACGCGTCGGCCGGAGCCGAGACTTAACCGTCGGCCTCGCGCTGCTCAGATGCGTCGACATGACGTGTCAAACGCTAGATGGTGTTCTCAGTCGCCACTCGTGCGCCACGCTCGAGCTCGAGCGCGATGTCGTCGAGCGCACGCACAAAATTGGTGAATTAATTCGCGCCGTCCCTTCCAGTCGATTGAGACGCGCGACGTACGATTTGCACACCATGGCGCTCGACGCGATTCATCGCGAAAACTTGAGACGATCCTTCGCCATGCAGCGCGCTCATCTCGACGCGGTGTTGGGCGATCCACGACTTCGTCGCGGCGCTCCTGAAACGCCCGCAGATGCCTTTGAATACGCCTCCGCGTTGTCTCTCGAGGGTCGCCTCTCGGCGTCGTAGCGCGAGTAGACGATTCGATGACGACGACGACGACGATGATGACGATGATAATTTGATAGTATCGATGATGATGAAGCTACTGTAGGTTAATAAAATGTACTGTCATATCGCGCCGCTGAACCCGTTCCATTAAGAGTCGTTAAAGTGAACGCCGCCCGCCTGAAAGACGACGTAAAACGTTCCGAGCATGAGAGAAATGATCGTCGTAAACGACAACACAATCACCACCTGTCCCAGACTCGGTTTCGGCATCGACTCCCACACCGACGATTTTTTCTCCTCCGCCTTCACCTCGGGCTCCTTCGGTGACACCGGCTTGGACCCGTACAGCGCCGCATCCGGCTCGTTGAACGGATTCTTCGCCGCGCTGCTCCCGCCAAACGGAGACTTGGTCGCCGCGGCGCCCGGCGCGGGCGCGAAGGGCGAGCGCGCCTCAGCCGCCCCGAACGGACTCTCCGGCTTCTTCCCCGCCGGCGTCGCGCCCGTCGTCGTCGCCGCCGCCGCCGCCCCGAACGGACTCGCCGGTTTATCCGCCGCCGCCGCCGCCGCGACTCCCCCGAACGGGCTCCCATCCGGTTTCCCCGCCGGCGTCCGCTTTCGCTCAAACGGCGACGTCGCCCCCGTCGTCGCGTCGAACGGCGACTTCTTCTTCACAGATCCCGTGTCCCCGAACGTCGACGGTAGCGGTTTCGGCTTCCACTTCTTCTTCGACGCCTCATCGTCGCCGCCGTCGTCGTTCGTCGTCGTCGTCGTCTCCCCAGCCGAACGCGCGCATCGACGTCCTCGATGAGATGATGCCGAAGAAGACGATCGTCGCGACAGTCTCGTCGTCGTTCGCGTTCGCACCGCCGCGCCCGCCGAACCAGAACACGACGAAGTCGTCACCATCATCGCCATCACCGTCGTCGTATTCGTAATTCTCCCGCGCGCGCCACCGGCGTCCCACGCTGTCGCATCGACCCATCGCATCCATCCACACAGGTCGGTCCGTCGCGACCCACGCCTATCCACACTACACAAACTGTTTACCCATACATACACACACATCAAAGAAGCGCTCCACGAAGATGTAGTTTTTAATGGTAAAAAAACATACGGTAGTACCCTCGGGGACGGACGGACTCCATTATTATTGAGTCACGACTCGTCATTACTACTAGTAGTAGTACGAAAAGGAAGGAAAGGGCGTTCCATGTGTGTTCCGTCCCATGTGTCCGACCGACCGATGCGATGCGATGCGATAAAACCGCCGATGGATAAAACCGACGGTTCGTGACTCGAGAATATACCCCCCCCCACTGATACTGATGGATGTCCCTCCCATCGAACGCGCGCCGACTGACGTGGATAAGCAAGCGGTTCGCTTCGGGTTCCGTTCCGTTCCGTTCCGTCGGCACAACGACGCGCGACCGATACACATTCGAAGATGTCGACCGTTCAGATGGTACGATTCGACGCGATTCGACGGACGCGATTGAGAAGGACGGACGGACGCGAGGACTTGAGAAGAACGCGGGACACGATGGAAAACCTCGAGGTTTTACTGGATGATGGATCGATCGATGGATGGATCGATCGCGCCGGGGGTTCTTCGCGAATGATGTGGGAAACGGACGAGACACCGGAAAGACTGACGCGCGTTGGTTTGGTTTTGACGACTGCGTACAGATGCGCGCGACCGCGCCGGCGCGATGCACCGCCGCTCGGGCGGCGAAGAACATGGCGAAGACGCGCGCTCCGACGCGCGCGCTCAAGCGCGACGTGCGCGCGCACGAGTACGGCGCCTCCTCCACGTCCTTCTACACGACGACGGAGAAGCAAGACTCGTACCCGAGCTTGGAAAACATCTTGGAAAAGCACTGCGCGGACCCGATGCTGCGCAAGGTGATCGTCGAGATGCTCGAATGCTGCGCGGATATCACCGAGGCGTTGCGCTCGGCGCTCGTCACCGTCGAAGGCAGCGCCAACACGTTTGGTGACGCGCAGCTTTCCGTCGATGTCATCGCGGATAACCTCATGTGGGACTGCGTGAAGAACTCTGAGACGGTTGCCTACGGTGCGTCCGAAGAAGAGCCGGAAATTGTTCAGTGCAACCCGAAGGGTGAGTACACCGTGTGCTGGGATCCGCTCGACGGCTCCTCCATCGTCGACAACAACTGGGCTGTCGGTACCATTATCGGTATCTGGGACTCCAAGTCCGGTACCGGTGCGGACGGTTTGCTCGGCGCCACCGGCCGCGACCAGCGCACCTCCCTCGTCGCGCTCTACGGTCCGCGTACCACCGTCATTGTCGCCCTCGACGACGGCGTCTACGAGTTCTCCTACGGCTGCACCCCGGAGGGCTGCCAACTTCCGGACGGCACCTTTGAACCGTGGATTTGCTCCCGCTTGAACATCAAGATCAACGAAACCTCCAAGATCTTCTCCCCGGCCAACATGCGCGCCGCCCAAGACACTGAAGGTTACAAGAAGTTGTTGGACTACTACATGGATGAGCGTTACACTCTCCGTTACTCTGGTGGCCTCGTCCCGGATGTCTACCAGCAGTTCACCAAGAACCAAGGTGTGTTCTCCAACCCGACCTCCGCCAAGTCCCCGGCCAAGCTCCGCCTCGCCTTCGAAGCGGCTCCGTTCGGTCTCCTCGTCGAAAAGGCTGGCGGTAAGACGTCTGACGGCGTCACCGGCGGCTCCGTCTTGGATGTTCAAATCAACGCCGTTGACCAGCGCACCGCGCTCTGCATCGGCTCCGCGAAGGAAGTTGAACGCTTCAACGCGACCGTTCTCGGCAAGTAAATGTGATGTTGTCGGCTCGCCCGCTACTCTCGGTAGGTTGTGTGTAAAATCCAAAACGAAGTCATTTATATTACGCGCGCCGGTCAAAAAAAGATTACTCATTCACTCGTTCGAATACACTATTACATTCCGCGTGCGTGCGCGCCATTTTTCAACTACCGGTACCATATCAAAGTAACGCAATCTTTTTCATGTTTTTCGTGAGGAGGAGCACCCATCACGCGGCGGCGCCCGGTGCCACGAGTTGGCTCACGACGACGCGAGCCGGAACGCCGCTGGATTGCACAGCTCGAGCGTATTGCATAAACATTTTACGCTCCTCTTCGTCTCCATTCTTCAAATCTAATACACCAAACGCGTCCGACATGAGATCTTGTAATAGTTCAATCCCCCGGATGATTTCTTCCCTCGTCGCTACCGGCGACGGCGTCTCGTTGGATTTCTGTTCATTCGTCGCGATGAGTCGGGCGAGGCGCGACGCATCCACAGACGCCTCACGCATCTCCGCCAATCTCTCCGCGCTCGGTCCAAAGTACCGATGCCACCAAGGCCGCTTACTACGTACTGACAACTTTTTCTTCGTCTCCAGTAACCGCTTGAGGTAGGCGCGATCGGCGCACCGGAAAAACGGATTGATGCGCCTCTCGACCGCCATGGAACTCGGCATGGTTGCGTTATCCTTGTGTCGGTGCAGCAGCACGGCAAAAAACGCATTAGCCGTAATGTGATCATCCGGATCGACAAACTTTGCAAATCTAAGGTTTATCTCCATGTACTCGTGGCCGCTAAACACCAAACACTTATCCGAAGCCTCGGCGAGGCGCGCGTGCAAGTTGTCGTGACAATCGCCCGCGTCGCCGTGGAAAAACGCCCCGACGCCTCCGTTGATAATCGCATCCCCGGTAAACATCGCCACCGCATCCGCCAAAGTCAGGGTTCGTCCATCGCTCTCCTCAGAAAGCATCGCGTACACCACGTGGCCGAGCGTATGGCAGGGCACGTGTCGCACCAAGAAGCGCGTCTCCGATCCCAACCGAATGACGTCGCCATCCTCGACGAGCGCGTTCACCCCGTGACACTTATCCTTGGCGTGTCCGTAAATCTTCAACTCTGGCGTCTCATCCATCGCAAACTCCTCCTTCAAGCACGTCGCCAACCGTCCGTTCCCACCCGCGTGATCGTGATGTTTATGCGTGGTCAACACCGTCGTCAATTTCACTCCGCACCGTCTCGCCGCGGCGGCGCACGCTCTCGGATCTCCCGGATCCACCGCGCACGCCTCCTTCGTCGCCGCGTCCACGACCAAGTAGGAATAATTATCCGCTAAAAACGGCACCGGTATCACCACCGCGCGTCCGCACACCGTCGGCGATCCAACCCGAGAGTGCGGTCCCTCGTCCGCGTTCCACCTCAACAGCCTCGCGTGCAACGCCCGTCCAACCGCCGTATCGTACACCCCGTACCCGATCGCGAACGCCCCGCGTCGGACGCCCCGCGACACGAACGACGGCGTCACCATCGCCACGAGCGTCCCGCACACCGCGAGCGCGCTGACGCACACCGCGACGCACGTCGCGAGCAATCCGAAAATGGATGACATCATCCGCGTCAACGGCGACGCCTCGAACGCGCGTTCGAACGCGCGCTCGCCGTCGCCCGCCTCGGGCGTCGTTCCATCGCCCGTTTCGACGTCGACGGTCCGATCGACGACGCGGTCGACGTGGTCCAACCGCCGTCGTTCGGCGACGACGGACATCGCGAGCGCGAGAGAGAGCGCGAGAGTCAATGACGACGACCGCGGCAGTCTGCGTCGCGACCGACGCCGACGACGCCTACGGAAAGCCGAGAACCGACGACGACGATGACGATGAAGACGCACAAAACCACGCCGGAGGCGCGACGGCGACCGTTCGTCCTCATCACCGGCGTTCCCGGAACCGGGAAGACGACGCTCGCGGACCGGCTGGCGGCTCGATTGGGTGGTGACGGCGTGTGCGCGCGCGTCGACGTCGGCGCGATCGCCGAGGACGGAGGCTTCTACGGGGACTACGTCGAGGAGATGGACACGCACGAGCTCGATGAGGACGGGGTGTTGGATCACGTCGAGGAAGTGCTCGCGGGGGCGGAGGAATCGGGTTCGGGCGTCGCGTGCGACTATCACTCGTGCGAGTTGTTCCCAAAGCGTTGGTTTGATTTAGTCGTCGTCTTGACGTGCGTCGAGGACACCAAGACGCTGTACGAGCGATTGGAGAGCAGGGGGTACTCGGAGAAGAAGATACGGGAAAACGTCGAGTGCGATATATTTCAAGTGGTCGTGGAGGAGGCGAAGGAGGCGTACGACGAGGCGTGGACGAGAAACAACGCCTCGTTGGACGATTTGGAGCGAAACGTCGAGGAAATCGCCGAGTGGTTCGAGGCGAGGTGTAAGTAATGACGGAAAACTTTCTCTTTCTTTTTGTCGCCGATTCAACCGTTTCTTCTACCTACCAGTGCTAGTACTAACGCGACCATCGCGGCGAGCGGACGTACGAGGTCCTCGCGCGACGCGGCGTCATTCCGGAACGCGAACGCGCATGGGCGGAACGAGCGCCGCATCCGTCTCTTCATCGTCTATCCGTTCAGCTTTAAACGTCCCCACGGATCGCCACTCGCGACGAATGACAAACCTGGTTTGATTGACGAGTAAACGCCCCTTGTTGGCGCTGATTCGATCGCCCCACGCGAGCGTTTTGAAGAAGAGCTTTTCCTCGCCAAATTCGACGTCGCCTCGCTTCATCCCGTTCATCATGAGATTAAAGCGCAGCGTGTCCCCGTCCAGGCTCCACGTCCCCGAAGAAAACTTTGTCGGCGTGAACGCACCCGTGGCGATCGGTTCAACGACGCCGTTCTCTCTGAATTCAACGGCGACTGGACACACGAGCCGCATGCCCGATCGGCCCCACGCCGGCGGCATCCACGTGCCCTTTTCGCGTCCGATATCCGCGAAAATCCTCCACCTCGTTCCGACGAGCGCCGTCGCCGTCGCGTCACCGGCGTACCCAAACCTCTTGGATAGACTTTTAGACACCGTCTCGCTTCGTCGTTGCGCTTTACGAATGCTGTACGCGACGGCGCCGATGACGCTCCACTGGAAAGCCGCCGAAGCCCACCTGCGGCGTTCCCTCGCCTCGTTCTTCGCGTCGTCTCGAGCCACCACCGCTCTCGGCGGTTCGGTGTACGACACCGACGCGTCATCTACGTCCTCACCATCGCTCGTCGACGACAGCGCGACGGGAATGCCCCGGTCATCGAACCGCGAGCTCGCCCTCGCGCTCGAACGCGAACGCTCAAACGCGTCCAAGTTTTCAAAGTCCGTCTCTTTAATCTCTCTCGCCACGACGGTTCGTCGATCCACCGCGAACGCTGGGGGCGACGACGCGAAAATCGCCATCGATGCCGCGAGCGCCGTCGCCGCGCGTCGTCGGTTCGTCGTCGTCGCTTCTTCAACGCGAACAACAACCTCCTCGTCGTCGTCGTCAGCACCGCTCGCCTTTGCGGATAAAACGACGCGGCGCTCGCGCGGGGCGTTTCTCTCGCCCGCGCGTCCGCGAGCCGGCGCGTTCGCGCGAGAACCTACCGCGCTCGACGTCGCGACGCACCCGAGGGTCGACATGACGGCCGACGACGGGACGGGACGTCGGATGGAGGCGTCGTCTGACGTCACCACGTCATAAAGCGCAGCGCGAACAAGATGCGAACCGCCGCCGCGGACGTCGGTGGCGCGCTCGGACCGACGCGTCCGCGAAGACACCGCGCGAGAAGACCCGGCGTTCGGGCGACGCCGCCGAGCGCGACGCCGCCGGGGCGGCGTCGGTTCACGCGCGAGGAAAAGATTGTCGAAGCGCCGAGTGAACCGTCTCGCGTGGACCTCCTGAGTGGTGAACGCTTCGACGACGCTACGACGCGGACGTGGGAGAGCCGATCGCCCTTCTTCTACCCGCGGTTCGCGCTCTTCGGGGCGTTGTTTCTCGGGTTGGGCTTGAGCCTGCCGGCGAGCATCGGGGACGCGGCGAGAGGCGGGGACGTCGGGGTGTTGTTGGAAAACGTCGCCGGGCTCGTCGCGTGCGGAGCGGCGGTTCGATTCGATGCGGGGAAGAGGAAATCTGCGTTGATGCGGTTGCAAAAAGAGCTCGCGTTGGGGAGGATGACGGTGATTCAGAGGAATAAGTTTCGGGAGGAACAGACGTTTTCGTTGAGTGAGTTGCGAGACATCGCTCGCGTCGCTCTGGTGTACGGCGACGCCGCAAAAGTGGAAAAGGATCTGGTCGCGGCGACGCCGTACAGACGAAGGCTCGAGCAATCGAGAATACTCGTCGTGCCTGTCGTCGAACGAACGGTAGAAGCATCGTCGAGCCCCGTGGCGGATGTCGGTCCAGGAAGATGGGAGTTGTTAAAGGATGTCGTCAAGGCGTTTCCGGGCGCCGGCGCGGGCAGATGGTTAGCCTGGCCGACGCAGAACGACGATTGGGCGGGGTACTTTCGACGACTCATGGGCGAAAGCGCAACTAAAGGTGGCTACGTGACCATCTCTACGAGCGGGATGATTCGCGGAAGTGGCGTCGGCGCGCCGAATTGGGACGTGTTGCTTTCGACTTTTCCGCGTAATCGGCCAGGTAACCGCGAAGACGAAGAAGCTGAGAAGGCATGGAAGCGCGCGACGCTGGATTCGTCCGAGTCGATCAGCGGCAGGGCGGAAGGCACCGAAGTGGCGCGAGGAGGCGGTCGCGGCGCCATTTCTCAGGCGCTTCCGCGTGAAGTGCCCGAGCTCAGCGGTATCATCAGTCTACACGAAGATTTTTATCGCGCGCTCGATGCTGGAGACGAGACGGGAATGAAGAGCATATGGGACAAGTCTTCCGGTAGACCCAGCGCGTTGACACCTCTCGTGGAGAAGGGTGCGAGACGCGACGGTTGGGACGTCGTGCTCAAGCCCGACCGTCGACCGGAGGGTATCAAGGTGGCAGATGTAGACGTTACTATCGAGCAGGGCGTCGCGACTTTGACCGGGCTCGAGACGGTGGCGAATGGGGCGACATTGCTCTGCACGCAGACTTTTGCGCGCGAGAATGGAGACGGCGATTGGATCATGACTGGGCACACAACCATACCTTATGGTCAGGATACCGTGGCCAAGGTGGTTCTTCGATGTGATTCGACGGGATGTATAGCCGTTCCCGCAAAGTCAGTCGCGTCTTCCACCGCTTGAGTAGCTCGTTGTGTTGCGTTGCGTTTGATTGTACCGGTAATATTTCAATATGAAAATTCTATAGTATACAGCATTGATGTACCATATTCGTATCATAACCTAGAGGTGCACTTACCAATATTCATCCGCGTAGTCCAATTCGCGGGCCTCGGCGGTGCGGGGGTCGATGCCACCCTTCTCATAATCTTCGATGGTTTGTTTCGTCCGTTCGACAAAACCTTCGTAATCATTCTTCGCGTCTCCGTCACTCACTCTCAAACCGACAAGTTTTTCACCCGTCGATGTCTGAACGCGAGCAACCTTGATGGCATGGTAAACAGGTCCGGTGCGTTCACGCTCCTCTCTACGCTGAAATCTTTCATTCAAGACTTTCCAAATCGGTAAGACGGCGCCGCAAATCAGCACGTCATCTTTGAATCGGACACCGTCCGTACACTTAGCGCCAAAACTTGTCGCCGTGCATCCTTTACCGTGTCTGCAGGTTTTGGAGAAGAACTCGTACCAAAAGTTCCAAAGCTCCCGAAATCGGATTGCAGACATCACTTCGTGATCTTCGACGAGTTCGTAATTTATTTCCAAATTCTCCAGAGTCATGAACGCCGGGCCACAATTGTTTGGTCGATAGATGCGCATTTGAGGATTTCTCACGTCATAATTCGTCAACTCTCGGCCAAACTTTTTGACTTCCTGGGCGTAACAAACATACGGACGATTCGTCTTTGCCGCGACGGCGTACGTGGCGATATAAAAGCCGCAGCGGCCCTTCTGTCTAGAATTTTCAAACATTTCTGCCTTGTTTCGATTGTATTCATGTTTCAGCGCGCAGACGTGTCTGTAGCTTACGCCTTGATCCGATTCTACCAATCTCAGCGTCGTCGTCGCTTGGGAAAGCGGGCACGTGTGGATGACGTGACAGTTTTCCTCACTAGCCCTGATGCTTGTTCCGGTAATGTTGAAGATGCCATCGTCGTAAGTCCCGTTTTGTTTCTTCTGTTTGATGAGCGCTTTCAGAGTTTCCATGAAATACTCAAAGGCGACACGCTGAGATTGTATTGGTAGACCGAGCAACCGATTGAGAAATTTCGCCACCGGGATTTCATTTTTCGCTCTCAGACAAAATCTACCACGTGAATCTTTTTCGCCGAGGCCGACGTCAACAAAGTCATTCTGCATCATTTTGATGAGCCTTTCGGTGGATCCAAACAAGTATCCATCAATCGTCACGTTTTGGAGCGGTAATGATTCGCCCCTCAAGTCCATCATCATCTTCTTCATGGCTTGAGCTCCGTAAGTATTGTCGATATCGAAGCCCTGTAAGCTTTGACCAGCGCCCATTGCATTTCTATCACCCTTGAGCAAAGCTCCGAGAGAGAGCAAGCGCTTAGCGGCGCTAGAAGCGAAACGGCGCTCTCCACCGCAAGGCGTCATGAAAATTCTGTACAAGGGCGCGCTCGATTGATTCGCGCGGTGCGATCGTCCAAACTGTTGAATGGCTTTGTCTGCGCTCCAAGGAAGTTCCAACGTCATGTGACATCGTCGACGTTGATTGGCGACTCGCCTATCGGCTTGAAGAGAGATTCCAGTACTCGCCGCGTCAGAGATGATGGCGATGAGCTTTTCACCATTTTGAAATTTGCGCTTTTCGGAAATGTTCAGCATTTTCCCCGATGCATCGCCGTCTTCCGTGCGTTGTCGAGTCACGACAACACCATCTGGCCGTCGAACTTGATGCATCGTTCTCCCCGTCATCTCAGCCACGGTGGTGTGCCCGCCACACAAGTCGATCAAGTTGTCGAGAGGATTTGGTGGAAGTTGGAGATGTTCAATGGCACGCAGCAAGAGAGCTCGAATGGCGACCATGTGTGGGTTCACAACACGTCTTCCGTCAGATCCTTCTGTATCGGAGTCGACTTCATCGCTCTCATCATCTGAATCTTCTCGAACTGGTTCGTGCTTCACCCGTCGCTGGGGAACAGTTACCAGCGCTAGAGGCGTCGCTTGTACTGGCGGCGGCGGCGGCGGCGGCGGCGGCGCTGGCTCTTGGTCGTCCACATTGTTCAGCTTCGTTTCCAACTCTCTGCTCGCATCGGCAACCTCTGGCATAAATCGACCGAGTCTCGCGAGAACGTTCGCGGCAGGTCTCGCAGTAGAAGTCGGCGTCGCGGCGACACCACTTTCAGGCTTGACCATGACTGCGGTAGATGAACCAGGCACGCCATCAAACGTACTGCGAGCCAGCTCGTACGACGCGCGTCGTCTGATCGCACTCTTTTGGAACTCTTCTTCAATCTCTTCATCCGTTTCGGACATATCGATTTCTATTATGTCATCGTCGAGACGGCGTCTCGCCGGCGCCGGCACGCGCGGCGGGGTCTGTGAAGGACGTTTACGAGCAGATCCATTGGGCTCAGTAGTCACCGCCGCCACTGCCTGTGCCGCGTCTACGAAGCCTTGCTCATCGGCGGAATGCAGCAGCGCATTCAGGCCCGACGCGATTCTTTGTTCCATGGCTTCGAGTTCTTTGACTTGACTTTCGTTGACTCCCGCGCGCACGCGCTGGGCGATATTGTCGCTCGATAAATCCAAAAAGTCCCCGTTGGCTTTCGCCGCCTCGAATCGGTCAGCAAGTACATCGTCTAAAGACTTTTCAACCGCGACTTCAATGTCACTGTCTGACTCATCTTTCGAAGGCGCCGCCGTGGCGTTATCCGTCATCGCCGTATCGCCAGACGGATCGCGAAGCTCAGTCTCGTCGGCCGGCGGCTCTCGCACGTTACCCCGTTGATCCATCACGCGCCGCACCGCAGCGCGGCCCACCGCGTCAGCAATTGTTTCTTGAGAACACCACGTGTTAACAACGCGGACTACATCAGCCAGCACCGAATCCCAAACCGTCGTTATCTGCGCAGACGAGCGCGAAGATTTTTTGGGGAAGTAATCGCTCACGAACTTTGACAGCATCTCCGCCGGAGCGCTCACAAAGTCGTTGTCTTCACCGAGACCCCCATCTAACGCGCGCGTGAGACTCGCTTCACCAGTGCTCTGGAGACCGATCACCACAGCCATGTTCTCTTCTTCAACCGCGCGACGAGCCATCTTGGCGAGCTTTGGCACCTTGGCAGCCATGAGCATCTGACGGTAAAATCGCTGGTGCGTGGCCCAGAAGAGTCTCACCAATTTACCATCCATACCATTCTTCAAATATACCAAGTTTTGGGCTTCGCGCAGGTCGCCAGCGTCTTGAAGCCTGACGCAGGCGTCAAAAGTCTTTTTTAAAATCAACCAAAGCGCCGTGCTGCGATCGTACATCAACTCCATCTCGTGAGAGAGTTTGCAATCGACGAGCTCAAATTCGGCGTGCGCGTACGACAAAGTGCGACACAGGTAGCTTCCCGTGGCTTTTAATCCGCACGCGAAAATTTCTAAAGCACCCAATCCAGACTTCTTGGGTTCAAGGTGTTTGATCATCTCCACCGTATTCTCCCATCCAAAATGTCCTAATCTCGTCATGTATCCTAAATTCTTTGGTTCGCTAGCGCCCGTGGCGGAGGCGTACAAGACGCGCGCGTTCGGAAGTACCTCTTGCAGCGCGACGACGCACACCGCCGTCTTGGTCGGTTTACCCGCAGTGCTGAATAGATTTTTCGCCTTGTGACACTCGTCGAAAATAATCAAAGCTCCGTGTTCATCCTCACCGAGCCAATCCACCAACTGTTTCAATCTACTACCGTTCACCACCATTTCCACCGACGCGTCTGTCGTTTGCTTCATCTTTCGTTTCGTCCTCGGAGCGCCTCGAATCAACAGCGAGTACGTGCAAAACACAACCCCTTCATCGACAATGTCACTGAGCGGACCGGTCGGAAGACTCGACTGCGTTCTCGGCTCTACGGTGATGGACGGCGTCGCGTTCAAATCATTCAAATCTCTCATCGCGTCAAACTTGAGATCCGCGCTCGTCGACACCCAGAGCACGCGTTTCCCACCTCGGCGTCTGTGTTCGTACACCATCGCCGCGATCTGTCTCCCCTTACCCACGCCCGCGCCGTCACCCAAAAAGAACCCGGCCCGCGCCTGTTTCTCCCCCGGCAATCGAATCTCGTGTCGCATGCACGCGTACACCACGCTCTCCATCTGCAACGACGACAACCCGCCGCTCTCCACGATGTCCCTCAGCGAGTGCTCGTACGCCGGCACGGGCGGGGTCACCTTGGCCAACGTCCCGGTTTCCACCACGGGATCCGGGTGGGGCCCGCCCGGGATGGACGCTCCGTGCGTCGGCGCGTACGCCTCGTACTCCGCCTTGCTCTCCCCAGTCGCGTCGTCGTCCACTTCCTCAATCTCCACCGGCTCTTCCGGGTCCGGCACCGCGCGTTCCGTCTTCACCCCCGCCGACGCGCGATTATACCCCATCTCGGCGCGACGTCGTCGTCCACGGGCGCGACCGTCCGCCGTCGTTTCGGGTCGTCAACGACGCTTCTTACGCGACAGACCGATTCGATTCGAATCTAAATTTATCCACGGTGCGCTCCCATCCCCTCGCGCGCTTTCTCTCGCGCGCGATCGTCCGTCCGTCGACGTCCGTCCGTCGTCCTCCGTCCGTCACTCAGTCTCCGAGGCCTGCGTCGATCCCTCGGCGCGTTTCCCTCGGCGTCCGTCCC
>JACLAB010011438.1_pt1 | contig 26195 bp, 45 predicted proteins | sample 8027921 | NCBI WGS metagenome assembly JACLAB01 (sample SAMN15725117, study PRJNA655200) | protist metagenome | isolation source: fluorescence activated cell sorting (FACS) single amplified genomes of... | place: USA: West Boothbay Harbor, Gulf of Maine | collected 2000-07-19
ACTTTATCCAGAGTTCTTCAACTTAAAAGGGAAAGGTCTTTTAGTAGAAACAATAGAATATACTAAAACAGGAAGGATTAAGATAAATGGAGGTAGAGCATTAAAAAAAACAACATCTTTCTATGAAGACTAAACCATTAAAAAATAAATAAAAATAATACACCCCTCTTCGGAGGGGTTTTCTTTTTAAACACCTTTCGCTCATAGAGGTTATCTTATTATGAGTTTCTACGACATTACAACAAAGATTAGAGAACACCTCATTGCTAACTCTCAAGTCAACACAGTTACTGAGGGTGATATCTTTGAGGTTGACCTCAACAAGCAGACTATATTCCCCTTGTCACATATTATGATAAACAATGTGACATTTAACGATATTGGCATCACTTACAATATGAGCATCTTGTTTATGGATGTAGCAGATGTGAGTAAGGATGACCCAAGAGAAGAGGCAGAGATATTCTATGGTGTTGACAATAGACACGACATTTTAAACACACAACTTCTGGTAGCTAACGACCTTGTATCACATCTCAAAAGAGGTGACCTGATGCAAGACAAGTATCAGCTAAACGGACAACCTACTTGTGAGCCTTTTGAAGATAGGTTTGAGAACCTATTGGTAGGTTGGAATCTTACCTTATCTATTGACATTGCTAATACCATTACCACTTGTCCATAAGCACTAAACATATGAAGCAAGTGCTTGAGCAGTTTGGTAACAGAGTTGTGAAAGCTGCGAAGTTAAATCTTGGTGCTACTCGCACTATTACCTTTAACGATGGTAAGAAGCGTAGAAGGAGACAAGTGTTCTCAGGTGACCTAAAGGATAGCATAGACTTTAACCTATTAGTCAAGCAGAATAGAAACACTAAAGGGCAGTTTCAAAGTGGCTTTAACTACGAGATGTTCTTTGAGATGTTAGACTACGGTCAATACATTGATGAGGGTGTTGATGGTGTTAAGTACAAAGTGCAAGGAGGATCAAGATTTGGCTTTACCAACAAGTACCCTAATATGGGTGCTATAAGAAGGATGGTAACCAACAACAAGTTTAAGCTACGAGACTTTAAGACAGGAAAGTTTATACCTAAGACAAAAGCCAATATAGATAGTGCTACCTTTTTGGTATCACGAAGCATATACAGAAAGGGTATCCCTAAGAGCAACTTCTTTACTGCACCTTTTGCGTTAGAGTTTGAGAGGTTACCCCTTGAGCTTTTAAGAGGCTTAGATGATGATTTAGATAACATATTACGAGACTTATAATATGAGTGTAATAGCACCAGACCAATTAGTAGGAGCAAGAAGCCCTATATACTTAACTGCAAACTATTCTTCACTTGCAAGTTCCCTAACTGATATCACCTTAGAGATATATGTGTGGAATGGGAGTAGAAGTAGTAGACCATCCAATCCAGACTACACTTTGTTTAGAGATGTGTTTGCAGGTACTGATGTATCCTTTGATATAGCACCTATGGTGAGAGAAGAGATAGGAGCAGTATATGATACTAACCAAACGAGAACATCTCCTACAGGCGAGAAGAATAATAATATCGTATGGGTGCAAGTAGATTATGATATCAATTATCTTAATAAAGCAGACCCACCTGTAACGGTTAATGTAACAGGAAGCACAGATATCTTTTCTGCATCTAATGGTTACCATCTCTTTAGTGAGGGTACTAACTTTGAGTTCCCTTCTACCTACCTTAACAATACCTCAACGGTATATGTAGAAGATAATGGCTATGAGATGATGCCTTTGTTTATGGGTAAGTATAATGCTGAGACTATTGATGAGGTAGTCTATAGAGTTGGTGGTACTGATATATACACTTTCTCTTTGCTAACTTACCACGCTGATGTACAACCAGAAGATAGGATACTTAGAATACCTATAGGTGAGTTAAGTTTAAACAATTGGCTTACAAGTGATGGGTATAGTGGTAGTGCATCTAACAGACCTATCAATCAAACGGAGTGGGAGATGAAACTCTTAGATGATAATGGTGATACCGTTGAGACTATTAAGATGATTAAGGAGTGTGAGCCTAAATACACTATCAATACTATTCAGTATATCAATCGTTATGGTACTTGGGATTTTATCCACTTCTACAAAGCAAGTCAAGATAACTTTAGTGTCACTTCGGAACGCTTTAGAAAGTCTATAGGCACATCATCATCAAGTGGGTTTACCTACGACACTACAGACAATATCTATCAGCAGTTCAACACCAATGGTAAAGTGACTACAACACTTAACACAGGTTGGGTAACTGAAGACTATAGAGAGGCTATTAAAGACCTTATGATGAGTGAGAAGATATTGCTCAATGGGTTACCTGTAAATGTAGTGACCAATTCAGTCACCTTGCAGAAGTCTATAAACGATAGAACGATTAACTACACAATAGAAGTAGAAGAAGCATCCGATACAAGATATGTATAAAGTAGAACTCTACATTGATGGTCAAAGAGCTGACCTATTCCAAAATGAGAACATAGAGATTAACCTAAGTGTACAAAACATTAAGGATATCTCTAAGGTCTTTGGTGACTTCACTCAAAGTTTTACTATTCCTGCCTCAGTACAGAACAACAAGATATTTAAGCATTACTACAATGTAGATATCTCTGGTAGCTTTAATGCGAGTGTAAGGGTAGATGCTTTCATAGAGGTTAACCACAATCTATTTAGAGCAGGGGTATTAGAGTTAGAGAGCGTACAAGTAAAGCAAGGGCAACCTTATGCGTATAGTGTAGGGTTCTTTAGCAATGTAACATCTCTCAAGGATAAGTTCGGAGAGGACAATCTTACAGACCTTGATTTGAGTGCTTACGACCATACCTACAACGATACCAATATAGAGGCAGGGTTAGATGGGTATGTAAGTGGTACGAGCAATTCTATTATCTACCCTCTTATATCTCCTGTAGCAAATTGGATATACGATAGTACGAGTAGTGATAGTGGTGCTAACAACATATGGTATCATAATGGTCACCCAGAACACGGTGTGTTCTACTATGATTTGAAACCTGCTATAAAGTTGCAGAAGATATTGGATGCTATAGAGAGTAAGTATAGTGTTACTTTCAATAGTGACTTCTTTGATAGTGCTGACTTTGGCAAGTTGTTTATGTGGTGTCATAGGAGAGCAGGGTATATGTTTAAAGACCAAGAGGTAGGTGCTACTTCCGAACTTATAGAGTTAGTTTCTGGAGGTGGGACACCTTTTGATGATACCTTGCATAGATTTCCTGTAACTGCAACAGATAACCCTGCACTAATAGCATACACTTGTACTGCTACGGCATCTACTGAATATAGAATTGATGTGTATATAAACGATATACGCTTTTCATCTACAAAACATACAGGCAATGTCTCTAACATTTATGTAGTCTTACCAACTCTTTTAGTAGGTGATTATGTTGAGATGAGGTTAGCACCTTCAGGTGATGGTCAAGCAGTAACGGTTGGGGTAACTGCTAATTGGTATGCAGACACAGGAGCAGTAACTTTATTAGCAGCTACAAGTATAACTACTGCAATGACTACGGCAGGGGTAGTAACCTTATCCGAGCAAATGCCAGAGCAGAAGGTTAGTGACTTTATAGGTAGCCTTGTTAGAGCTTTCAACTTGGTTATCGTTCCCACAGGAAACGGACAATACGATATAGAACCCTTAGATGATTGGTATGCAGAAGGCACTACAAGAGAGATTACAGAATATGTGGATACGGAAGAGGTCAATATCAATAAACCACAACTCTATCGTAGAATCAGTTACAAGTATAACGAAACCGAAGCAATCTTAGGTGAACAATATAGACTACAGAATGATATCGGCTATGGTGATTTACGAGCCGACTTCACCTTTGATGGCGAAGAGTTTAATGTTGAAGTGGGCTTTGATAATATGCTCTTTGAAAGATTAGATGACTTGGATAATGGTCTAAGTGAAATCAATGTAGGCAAAACCATTACAAGAGAGTTAGAGCCTTACATTGGTAATCCTTATATCTTCTATGCATCAGGTACTATAACGGTAAGTAGTGATGATGAGAGGTATGGGTATATTGATATGGGTAATGGTGAGAACGCTAAGAGTTCATTCTGGTTTGCAAGTAATGTAAACGCTATTACTGCTGCGAATGTTACCAAGACCTTGAACTTTGGTACTGAGATAGACCCTTACTTACTGCAAGGCTTTAGTCAAGGATTGTATAATACCTATTGGCAAGACTATATTACTGATTTGTACGATACGAGCAGAAGGGTATTTAGCTACAAGGCGCAGTTACCTTTAGGTATAATGTTGGCTTTGAAGGTTAACGACAAGTTGACCATTAACGAAAGAAACTACATTATCAATCAATTAAAGTTGAACCTAACTACAGGTGAGGCTGAAATGGAACTACTCAACGATGTATAGTCAATTAGGTTATCTTATTAAGGCTCTCAAGGAGACTAACGAAAGAGATGAGGATATTAGTACTGCTAAAGGCAAGTATCAATACCCTCGTACTTTTAAAGAAGCATTAGGCAAATGGCGATAGAGAAGAACATAGTAATAGGTGCAGACCTTTCTGGTCTTGAGAGAAAGTTAGATGAACTTATTGATGCGTTAAAAGCCTCTCAAAAACAAGCAGACAAGACTGCTGAAGCAGTTAATGATATTGCTGATAGTGCTGAAGATATCGGTAAGAGTGCGCAAGAATCTAAGAAAGGTGTTAAGGCATTATCTACAGGCTTTAAGGGTTTAGGGATGGCTATGAAAGCCGCAGGTATTGGTCTTGTGATTGAGGCTTTAAACATCCTTAAAGAATTGTTTGACAATAATCAGCAAGTAGTAGACTTCTTCAATACCTCTTTCAATACTTTGCAGATAGCCTTTAGCGACTTTACCAAATGGATTTCTGGTAGTGGGGGTAGTTCTATTGTCAATTATTTCAAGGCAATCTTTGAAGACCCTAAACAAGCCTTAAAAGATTTTGCTGATGCATTTAAGAAAAACATACAAGAAAGATTTGAGTCATATCTTGACACATTAGGGTTCTTAGCGAGTGCAGTTAAGAAGGTGTTTAGTGGTGACTTTGCAGGAGCGTTAGAAGATGTCAAGTTAGCAGGTAAAGAGACTGTTGATGTGTTCACAGGTGTAGATGGAGCTTTTGATAAGATAGTAGACACTACTAAGAAGGTGGCTACTGCCGTTGTTGACTACACTACGAAAACGGTCAAGGCAGCAGTTGCAATGACTGAACTCAATAAATCTGCTGAGTTAGCAGATTCCTTGTCTCAAGGTCTTATTGAGAAGTATGACTTACAAGCGGAGAAACTTAGACAAGTACGAGATGATGAACGCTTAGGTATGGATGAGCGTATCAAGGCGAATGAAGACTTAGGTAAAGTATTAGAGCAACAAGAAGCAGAGATGCTTAAACTTGCTGAGATACGATTAGCTAAAGCAAACCAAGACCTTGCGTTAGCAGAAGACAATGTAGAGTTCCAGAAAGCACAAATAGAAGCCACTAATGAACTTGCAGCGGTACAAGCACAGGTAGCAGGATTCCGTAGTGAGCAGTTGATGAATGAGATGTCTTTACAACGAGAGTTGTTAGATATTGAAACTTCTCGCAAGGAGAACCAATTAGAAATTTACGAGATAGAAGGTCAAGCATTTATAGATGCTCAAACAAATGCAGAAGCTAAGATGGCTTTTGAGGAGTCTCTTAGTAAGTCTATCTATGAGAAGAGACTAAGACAATTAAAAGACCAACAGAAACTATATAAAGCAGATTCTAATGAATTTAGAGAAGCTACCAATGAGATAAACATACTCAATGCAGAGCGTACTGCTCAAGAGGCTGAAGAAGCTCGTAAGCGTAAGCAGTTTGAGAGAGATGTGCAAGATGCAAAGGTGCAGATGTCTATGGATGCTATAGGTGCTATCAATGGTCTTGTACAAGCCTTTACAGGTGAGAACGAGAAGGCTCAAAAGAGAGCCTTTATGATTAACAAGGTTGCAGGGATAGCCAACGCAGTTATAAGCACGGCACAAGGTATTTCTAAAGCATTAGCTGAGACTACTGACCCTACACCTACGCAGTCCTTGAGATTTGGTAACGCTGCTCTTGTAGCAGCAACAGGTGCAGCACAAATAGCCACCATAGCAAGACAACAATTTAGCGGAGGTGGTAGTGTAGATACTAACATACCAGATGGTGGTGGTAGTTTTGGTAGTATGACACCTCAGTTTAATGTAGTGGGTAGTACAGGCACTAATGCAATACTACAATCACTACAACAGAATCCTGTAAAAGCATATGTAGTAGGTAGCGATGTTACCTCACAACAAGAATTAGATAGAAATAGAATTAAGCAATCAACCTTTTAACAATGCGAATAGTAGAACTATTATTGGATGAAGAAAGCCTACAGGCAGGTATCCAAGCAATCAGCATCGTAGAAGCTCCTGCAATAGAAGAGGACTTCGTTGCACTTAAAGAGCAAGAGCGAGTAGAACTAAAGACAATGGATGAAGACAAGCGTTTGCTCTTGGGAGCAGCACTTGTACCTAACAAACCTATCTATCGTAGGAGTGGTGATGATGAGTATTACATCTACTTCTCACAAGACACGGTAAGAAAGGCAAGTGAGTTGTTCTTCATCAATGGTAACCAGAATAAAGCTACCTTAGAACACCAAATAGACATTACAGGACTTAGTGTTGTAGAGAGTTGGATAATAGAAGGTGAGCAAGACAAGAGTAAGCTATATGGTATGGATTTACCTGTAGGCACTTGGATGGTATCAATGAAGGTTCATAATGATGAGGTATGGAATGACTATGTCAAGGAGGGCAAGGTCAAAGGCTTTAGCATTGAGGGTTACTTTGTAGACAAGGTAGAGGCATCTAAGCAATCACCAGAAGAAGACAAAGCAGAGGAGCAGTTAAATGCTATTCGTGCTATCATCAAGAAAGACCTCCGCACAAAAAAGGGTAAGCGTACTGAATTAGAGACTTACAATGATTACCCCACTTCAGTACGCAACAATGCTAAAAGGGGTATTGAGTTAAACAAGAAGGTAAATAACAAGTGTGCTACACAGGTAGGTAAGGTGAGAGCGCAACAATTAGCAAACGGTGAACCGATATCTAAGCAAACGATTAAGAGGATGTATTCCTACCTTAGTAGGGCTGAAGAGTATTATGATGAGGGTGACACGAAGTCTTGCGGATATATTAGTTATTTGCTTTGGGGAGGTAAGAGTGCTAAGAGATGGGCAGAGAGTAAGTTAAAGTCTCTTGATAAAATCTAACAATAACAAACACTAATAGTTAACTTGATATGAAAAGAATATCCTTAAATAAGGTGATGGCTAAATTAGCCGAAGAGCAAAGAGTTGAATTATCTCTTGTACAAGATGTTAAAGATGCAATCAACTCTGCAAGTGATTCTTGGAGAAATGAATATAATGCAGCAGGTAATGCTCTTGAAAAGTTTTATGTTGCACTTGACCAATCCGAATCTAAATACAAGAACGCTATTGATATAGCTGAAGATGGTATCCGTAAGGCAAAAGATTTAGGTGCTGATGATGTTATTAAGGAATTAGAGCGAGGAATCTCATATGCTAAAGAAGACCTTCAAAAGGTTAAGAGATACAAATCGGATATTGAAAAAATCTCACTATAATGAAACAAAGCAAAACTGAAAAGGCGGTATTCGCAAAGCTCTCTACACAGAAGGTGGAGTTGGAACAACACAAGGTTACTTTGAGTAAATTAGAAGACCTAAAAGATAGTCTACTGAAAGAATTTCGTAAACATTCCGATGATAGAGACCGAGTTTACGCAGAAGTTGATGCTGCCGCTAAAAAAGCACAATCATTAATTAAGGGTGCTAAAGAAGTTGAATCTTTGATTGACCGAGTTGATAAAGAAGCATTGAGCGTTAAAAAACAAATTAGAGATTTAGGTGTAGAACCACCTCAAGGTTTAGACCTTGTTGGGGGAAGAGACTTAATTGCTTTTATTAACACTATTGCGGATACATACGGATTAATGGATGACTTCGCTAAAATGTTTAGATAACAATAACAAAATATGAAATCACAAGAAACATTAAGCAAGATTATGGAACTGCTTAACCTACAAGATGAGGTGAAGTTGGAGTCTATGAAATTGGAGAACGGCACGGTAATAGAAGCCGAAGCATTTGAGCCTAACCAAGAGGTATTCATCGTTACTGAAGATGAGCGTATCGCTCTACCTATCGGTGAGTACGAACTTGAAGATGGTCGTATCCTCGTAGTAGCTGAAGAAGGTGTTATCGCTGAAATCAATGAGGCTAAAGAAGAAGAAGCACCAGAAGAAGCACCTGCTGAAGAACCTGCTCAAGAAGAAGAGGTAGAACAAGCAGAAGAAGAGAAAGAAGAAGAGATGGCTTACGCTACTAAGGAAGAACTTACTGCTGCTATGGATGAACTCAAAGGTATGATTGATGAGATCAAGTCTATGATGTCACCTAAAGAAGAGGAGATGAGCGAAGAGGTAGTTGAAGAGCAAGTAGAGATGTCTACTGATGAACCTGCTGCGAAGCCTATCAAGCACAACCCAGATACGAAGACTCCACAGATGCACAAGTTTGCTGAAGGAGCGAGAAAGGACACACTAAGTAGAATCTTTGACAAGTTAGGATAATGAAGCAGGTACAAAAAGTATGGGCTGAATTATCTGCTAAACCTCAAAAGGTTGATTTAAGCATAAAAGATGATGTTATCAAACTTGAGAAAAGAGCAGAGGGTTTTCGTAGCGAAGCGTTAAAGCAATTGCAAGGTGCTATAACATCTTACGAGGCAGCAGCACAATCTCACGGTACTGCTATGGATATTGCTGAAAGAGGATTGTCTCAAGCAAAAGAGTTAGGTGCTGATGAATTGATTAAATACCTTCAAAAAAGTGTTGATTTTAACAAGGGTACTATTAGCATTATTGAGAGAGCAGTAAACGACTTAAAAGCAAATAGAGTTAAATAAGTTATGAAGCAAGTAGAAAAGATATGGGCAGAGCTTTCTGCAAAAGCACAGGAAGTAGAAACCCCTCAAGAGGTTGAGTTGAGTGAAGAGCAAAAGGTTGAGTTAAATGCAATTGGTGAATTGAAAGGGTTAATTTCCGATGCAAAGAGAATAATTAGCCTACAAGAAGATGGACTTAAAATGGCGGAAAAAGCTGAAGCTCAATTTAAAGAAGTAATGAAAGTAGTCAATGATGCTGAAGAAATTACAAGAGAAGCAATAATACAATCAGCAAACAAAACAACTGAAATTGAAAAAGTCCTAAGCAAGTTGGAAGATTCTGCTAATGAATTAGGTATAAATTATAACGACATAGATGGTTGGACAGATTCATTGGTCGTGAAAAGCGAACTGGATAAAAATGAAGATGTCTTAAAAGGTGTCCATAAAATGCTTAAAAAAATGCTTTAACACATTTAACCACTACAATACTATAAGGGGAGGGCATTGCTCTCCTTTTTTTTTGTAAAAAACTAACACCTACAACATTAGTTAGTTAACCTTATAAGATTTAGAATAATCAACTTTAAAAATAAATAGAAAATGGCAACATCAATTACTACAACTTACGCAGGTGAGTTCGCAGGGAAGTACATCTCCGCTGCATTATTGAGTGCTGATACCATTGAAGGTGGTGGTATCACCGTTAAGCCAAATGTCAAGTATAAAGAAGTAATGAAAACTCTTTCTACTAACGCATTGGTAAAAGACGCTGCTTGTGACTTCGCTGACCAAAGCACAGTTACACTTGCAGAAAAGGTTTTAACTCCAGAAGAGTTCCAAGTAAACTTAGAGCTTTGTAAAAAAGATTTCCATAGCGATTGGGAAGCAGTACAAATGGGATACTCGGCTTACGATAGCCTTCCTCCATCATTTGCTGATTTCTTAATCGGTCACATCGCTGCTAAAGTAGCACAAAAGACTGAAGAAAACATTTGGCAAGGTGCTACGGCTACCGCAGGTGAGTTTGATGGCTTTACTGCTCTATTGGCTGCTGATGGTGATGTTATTGATGTAGTAGGTACTACGGTAACTGCTGCTAATGTAATTGATGAGTTGGGTAAAGTAGTTGATGCTATCCCTACTTCAGTTTACGGAAAAGAGGACTTGTACATCTATGTATCTCAGTCTATCGCTCGTGCTTATGTTCGTGCTTTAGGTGGATTTGGTGCATCAGGTTTAGGTGCTAATGGTGTAAACAACGCAGGTACTACTTGGTACAATGGTGGTGACTTAGCATTTGATGGTGTGAAGTTATTTGTTTGTTCTGGTATGCCAGACAACGATATGGTAGCTGCACAGAAGTCTAACTTGTTCTTCGGTACAGGTTTATTGAGCGACCACAACGAGGTGAAGCTAATTGATATGGCTGACCTTGATGGTTCTCAAAATGTTCGTGTTGTAATGCGATTTACGGCAGGTGTTCAAATCGGTATCGGTGCAGACATCGTTTACTACACTTAATAGGTAGTTTAGTTTAGTTAATAATTAGGGCAGGTAGGCTGATGCTTGTCTGCCCTTTTTTAATAAAAAAATAATATGGCTTGTAATTTAACAAATGGTCGTGCTTTACCTTGTAGAGAATCGGTAGGTGGGCTGAGAAATGTATACTTTGTAGAGTACGGTAAATTAGGTTCTGTAACCTTATCATCAATTGATGAGATTACCGATATGACAGGTGATTCAACAAATAGCTTGACTGCATTTAAATACTCATTAAAAGGAAATTCAAGTTTGGAACAAACAATAAACGCATCTCGTGATACAGGTGGTGTATTTTTTGACCAAGCGTTAACACTTAGTCTACCAAGATTAAGCAAAGAGGATAACCACGAACTCAAATTATTGATGTACGGAAGACCTCATTGTTTTGTAGAAGACTACAATAATAATGTGTACTTGGTAGGTCGTGAGAATGGAATTAGCGTATCTGGTGGTGCAGTTTCATCGGGTGCTGCGATGGGTGATATGAGTGGATACACTCTAAACATAAATGCGGAAGAAAGACAACCTGCTAACTTTATAACTGTTAATGCTGACTCAACGGAAGATGGTTTCCCATTCTCGGAAATGGCAGGACTGACAGGTGGAATTACTATAGATGATGGTACTACTTGATAATAAAGTAGTATCTTTGTAAGACCTACGACATAGGTGTTTTGGTTTTGGGATAGGGTAGCTCTTCGGGGTTACCCTTTTCTTTTTCATAACACTTACCTCTATTAGTGGTTAACCTATTATGCATATTGTAACTACAACGGATAAGAAGATATACTTTGTCCCAAGAGCGTTTGAAACAAGCGTGTCGGTAAAGATTACTGATGAGGAGACAAACACATCTTCTACAGAATCGTTAACTGCTACGCAAGAGGCTAATTACTTGCATATCACACCTACCTATACATTTGAGCAGGATAGATACTATACCATTAGAATCACAGGAACTAACGAGATATATAGAGGTAAAGTGTTCTGCACTAACCAAACGGACTTAGAGAAGTTTAGTATCAATAATGGTGAGTTCACTCACTATGAGGATACTGATAATGATAATCAATACATTTACCGATGAGTAATATACGAATCGTTAACCTCGCCTCACATACAACCCCTGCGGTAGTTGAAGACAATCGTAAGGAGTGGGTAGCGTATGGCGAAGACAACAACTACTTCCAATACCTTATTGATAGGTACAATGGTAGTGCGACAAACAATGCTATCATCAATGGTATGACCGAGCTTATGTACGGCAAGGGATTATCTGCGACTGATGCCTCTCGTAAGCCAGAGGCGTATGCTCAAATGATGAGCCTATTCAAGCGTTCTTGTTTGCGTAAGGTAACATTTGACTTAAAAGCATTAGGTCAAGCAGCGTTCCAAATTATTTACAATAAGGATAAGAGTAAGATTGTACAGGTAGCACATATGCCTATAGAGACACTACGCTTTGAGAAGATGAATGAAGATGGTGAGGTTTGTGGGTATTACTACTCTAAAGATTGGACAAAGATTCGTAAGAGAGGGTATGAGCCAACAAGAATACCTGCCTTTGGTCACGGAGAGAAGGGAGATGCTTTAGAAATCTATTGTATCAAGCCTTATCGTTCTGGGTTCTATTACTATTCTCCTGTAGACTATCAAGGAGGTATCCCTTATGCTGAATTAGAGGAGGAGGTAGCAAACTACCACATCAACAACATTAAGAACGGTCTAAGCCCTTCTATGTTGATTAACTTCAACAACGGAGTACCTACTGAGGAGGAGAGAGAACTTATAGAGCGTAGAATCATCCAAAAGTTTAGCGGTACTTCCAATAGTGGTAAGTTTATTCTTGCGTTTAACGATAATAAGGAGATGGCTGCAAGTATTGAGCCTGTACAACTATCGGATGCGAGTGAGCAATACCAATTCTTAGCAGATGAGAGTATGCGTAAGTTGATGGTAGCACATAGGGTTACTTCTCCTATGCTTATGGGTATTAAAGACCAAAGTGGTTTAGGTAACAATGCTGATGAGTTGAAGACTGCAAGTTTACTTTTTCACAACACGGTTATACGCCCATTCCAAGAGATGATTTTGGATGCTATAGATGATATCCTTGCTTACAATCAAATAAGCCTTAACCTCTTCTTCAAGACATTACAACCTTTAGAACTCCAAGCAGATATTACTGAGGAGCAAAGAGAAGAACTTAGTAAGGTTGAAGATAGTATAGAGATACAAGAAGAACTAAGCGAGGATAGCCGCCCTTTTCTTGATGACAAGTTAGCCCACGAGATGTTAGATGCATTGGCTGACTTGGGTGAGGAAGAGCCAGAAGGCTATGAACTCGTTGATGCAGAAATTGTAGGTGATGATGAACCTGAAGACTTTGATGTAGAGAACTACCTCAACGGACTTACTGAATTATCAGCAAAGCAAGATAGCACTCAAGATGGAGACATCTATAAGGTGAGATACAAGTATGTGAAGGGTACTAAGAAGACCGCTAAAGGCAGTTCTCGTACTTTCTGTAAGACTATGCTATCTCAAGGGAAATTGTACCGTAAAGAGGATATTGGTATGATGAGTGCAAGAGGTGTAAATAAGAGCTTTGGACACAAGGGTAGAAACTATTCTTTGTTTAAGTATAAGGGTGGTGTAAACTGCTACCATAGATGGGAGCGTAGAATCTACAAGAAGAAGTTGAAGAAGAACGGAGAACCTTACGGTGGCGATGCACTACGAGGTACGAGATATGTTAATGTTAACCAAGCGGTAAGAGCAGGATTTAAGCTACCTAAGAACCCTAAAGAGGTTGCAGTAGCACCAATAGATATGCCAAGACAAGGGCATCACCCTAATTACAAAGGATAATGGCAAAAGTATTATTTATAAAGAGAGATGACATTGTACGCAATAGCGTACTCTCTGGTAATGTAGATAGCGACAAGTTCCTACAATTCATTGAGATCGCTCAAGAGATACACATACAAAACTACTTAGGCACTAAGTTGTACGATAAGTTGCGTACTGATATTATTGCAGATAGTGTACCTGCTGCGTATGCTACGCTATTGGATGACTATGTACAACCGATGTTAATACATTGGGCTATGGTTGAGTATTTACCTCACGCTGCCTACACGATAGGTAACGGTGGTGCGTATAAGCATACTGCTGAGAATAGCATAGCAATGGAGAAGAACGAAGTAGACTTCTTAACTAACAAGCATAGAGACATTGCAGAACACTATACTCGTAGGTTTATTGACTTTATGTCTTTCAACAATTCTACTTATCCTGAATATAACACGAATAATAACGATGATGTACACCCAGACAAAGATGCAGTCTTCAATGGATGGCAACTCTAAGAAACGCTACAAAGTCAAAGAGGTTAACTTAAAGAAGCTCAAGAGGCTTGTAAAAAAAATAGAAAGCAATGAACTACGGAAGCATATATAGTTCTACATATTGGGGAAACGGAGTTACTGATAATACTATCGGTTGGGGTTCTGTATATGAAGATTTAGTTTCATAAAAATGTACGACAAGAACTACATACCCTCACGCACCTCTCCTAAAGGCGGTAGAAGAGGTTGTTTATGTTGGGAAACCTCAACCTACTCTATAAAGTGTTGTGATGGCTCAGTAAGAGCGCAAGGTGTTGGTAGTGTTTACTTTACCGAACCACTACCTGATATAGATTTTAGCACTACTCAATGGCAAATAATAACTTCTCCAACTTGGGAAGCAATAACACAAACTTGGAATTAAAATGGGAACATCACTAAGCGGATTAACTCCTGCAACTACATTTGATGCACTAATAAAAGTAGGGGACAATAGTGCCTTATCTGCATCTTTAAAAACTATATCGGATGGTGAAGGAAATGATAGTCCTTTAAAGCTATCAACCTCTGCCGTAGGTATTGGTAGTATCACGAATGTAGAGACTGAGATAAATAGCAAACAAGCTACTTTAGTTAGTGGTACAAACATAAAAACTATAAACTCAGCATCTTTGTTGGGTAGTGGTGATGTAGCAGTACAAGAGACTTTAATAAGTGGCACAAATATAAAGACCATAAATAGCACCTCGCTTTTGGGTAGTGGAGATATTAGTATATCTGCATCGGCAGGAGGAAGTAATACACAAATCCAATTTAATGATTCGGGTTCTTTTGGTGCTGACTCTTTGTTCAATTGGGACAATACGAATAAGCGGTTAGGCGTAGGGGAAACGACACCAACGGCAAGAGTGCATATAAAAGGGGAAGGTTCTACAAGTGCTACTACTTCTTTATTAGTTCAAAATAGCGCAGGGACAGATATGTTATTTGTAACTGATGACAAAATAGTCAACGCAAGGCAAAATCTTAGAGTGCATCACAATAGCGTAAGTTCAAGATATGCAAGTTTAAATTGGGGAAGCCTTGTAGCAAATGATACTGGTACTGAATTATCACTTTATGGCGGTGGCTATTCATCAGCCATTTTTTTAAATGGTAGCACAAAATCAACGGCATCAGGTGCAACGGGTATCCAATCAGCAGGGGTATTAATTGCGGCAAGTGTAAGCCAAAATTCTTTTAATCCCGAAGATTCGGCACAATTACAAGTGGATTCCACGACAAAAGGATTTTTACCGCCAAGAATGACCACAACGCAAGTTGACGCAATAGAACCAACTGCTGGTCTTGTTATTTACGACACAACTACAAACAAGTTGCAATGCTACGATGGTAGCTCTTGGAATAACTTATTTTAATCAATAGAAAATGTATATAAAAATCAACTCATCAGTAAACCTATCAAGCGGTTTGACAATTCCAAGCGGTAGCGTAGTAACTATTGCAGAAGGTTATGCAGATGTAAAAAGCGAGAGCGAGGGAGTAATACCTGCTCAAGTAGCCACCTTCCTTTATGCAAGTGAAGAAGCTTATACGAATGAGCTTTCACCCGTTAGCGGAGTAGCTGACTTTAACCCAGTCTTTAGCAGTTTGGAATTATCAGTAGATAATTACAAAAATAAGACTGCTGAATACCTATTTATTGATGCGGTTAAAGAAGCGTTAGAAGAAGTTTATGGCAATGGCAACATTGAGATAGTATCTTAATGAATAGCATAAATGAGACACATCAACAAGGTTATAATTCATTGCTCTGCAACTCCAGAAGGTAGAGACATATCCTTAGATACTATACGCCAATGGCATATCAAACGAGGGTGGAGTGATATCGGTTATCATTATGTGATTTTGATTAACGGTACTATCCAAGAGGGTAGACCTGTAGAGAGAGCAGGAGCGCATTGCAAGGGGCATAACGCTAATAGTATTGGTGTTTGTTATGTAGGAGGTGTTGATGAGGATATGAAGCCGAAAGACACAAGAACTGCTGCACAAAAGATAGTTATGCAAAAGCTCTTACTATCTCTTACGGATACTTACGAGGGTGTTACTATTCACGGTCACAATGAATTTAACAAAGGTAAGGCTTGTCCATCATTTGATGTTCAAACGGAATTATAATTGTAAGTAAGATGAATACTACAGATTTAAAAGTATATTTGATGAATGTATCTACGATGGCGATATCGTTCAGTAATTTAGAAGCGACCTTAAAGATTGTTTTGTTAATTGCCTCAATCGGATATACTGCCCAGAGATGGTATATAATGAATAAAGAAAACTAAATGAACATCACCCACGACAACGATAGCTTAGATAGCTTTATCCAAGACCTTACAGACACCCAACAACCTACTTGCAACATTGACAACCCTGAAGACTGCGAAGCCTGTGGTAGTTAAGTGGTGCAGTATTGAACCAAAGGAATGTACTTGTAAAAAAGATTGTAATGACCCGACTAATAACAAAACTGCTCGGAAAAGGCGCACAGGACACGATAGAAGCCGTTTCTAATGTTGTGGATAGGTATGTATCCACTCCCGAAGAGAAAGAGGTTGTAAGAGCCTCTATTGAAGCCGAGATAAGTTCAAGGTGGAAAGCTGATATGGGGAGTGATAGTTGGCTCTCTAAAAATGTACGACCATTAACACTAATTGTAGTGGTAGCCTTTCTGGTTATTATGACCTTCTTTGATGGTCTTGGTTGGGTAGAAGTTGATAGTGCTTGGATACAACTATGGAATATGTTAAGTGTAACGGTTGTAGGAGGTTACTTTGCAGTACGCTCTTTAGATAAGAGAGGTAAGGTTAAGTAGTTTGTTAATAATTAAATAGTAAACAAAGAGGTTAAATCTTTACATTTGACCTAACAAAAAGATAGTAAAAGGGTTAACCTTTATACATAAAGCGAAGCTGACCCTCGTGACTTTAGTCAGTAAGCATAAGAGATAAGACCGATTAGGAGAATGGAGTCACGGACATTTACCTTTGAGGTCTTTTTTTTTGACATAACAGGAGAGTTTATACCAGTTTGACTCCTACATCTAAATGTAACAACATCCTCAAACGAAAGGGCTTTAAACCCTACCAAGTAAAGTAAGTTGATGTTAAGCGCAATGTCCTTCCACCCCGACAACGCTCACTCCGAAGTATGCAAAAACTACGATTAGGAGGTCAGTTACGATATAAGGTTGCTATAAGAGAACTACTACGGGTTTAGTATCTTATATGCTTAAATTTGGAGAGAGGGGTTTGTAGACCCCTCCTATTATAGTTATATCTATATCTCTATTTTGAAGAGTTGACTTATATCCTATTGCTTTAACAATATGCCCTCTAAATAGAGTTGCATAGTAAGGGGTGGTATATCTAAGAAAGAAAGAATAAAAAAATATCACCTAAATGTATAGTGTAAATAATTTTGTGTACATTCGTACTAAATCAAAACATTTACAAAGTGGATAAAACACCAGAACAACTACAGGAGATATTTGAGTGGTATGCTCAATGGTTATTAAACGATTCTAAAAACCCTCAAGAACTTATAGAGTGGTTATGCGACAATCTTAAACCAAAAGCATTAGAAACCATAGTGCGTACTTACGAATCTAATAACAATTAATCCTATGTCATCATTTAAAGACCAATACTTAGACCTGTGTGAAGCAAGAGTTGAAGCTCTTGAGACAGAACTCAATCACCTAAAGAACTTCATCATAAGAGACTTCTCTCGTAGGGAGATAGGTGCTGATAGTGTATTAGCAATGTTTAACGCTTACAAGAAAGCCCTTAATGAAACACAAACCGAGATATAGTGTATCCGAGTATCCAGAAACATATGAAATCAACGAAATCACCAAGCAAGACCACTTTTACCTACACTTTGGATTCTACGATGACCGAAAGGTCTGGGGAGCAAGAAGTGAGTCAAGACTCGCCAAGTACCATCAACAAGAAATTGACACCTCCTTACTATCAAGGAAAGTATAAAGGACTTCACGCTTTTGATGTGTGTATGGACTTTGCAAGAGATTCGTATAACATTGGTGTAGCTATCGCATACCTACTTAGAGCAGGTAAGAAACCTAACAATCCTATGGTTAATGATTTGCTTAAAGCCATAGACCATATAGAAAAGGAACTTGAATACATAGGTTATGATATTGAAAGAGCTGAGTCTACACTTGACTCTACCGAAGACAGTAAGTCTTAATACGCTATACGCAGGTAAGCATTGGACATTTAGAAAAAAGAAGAAAGATGAGTATAAAAAAATCATTGAAAAAGAATTGGCTCGTTACGACCACCATATTGCAAAGGGTATGTCTATCTTTATTAGGTACAATGCTCGTACCGATGTGGACAACAATGTACTTGTTTCAAAATTTGTTGCTGATACTCTCGTTGCTAATGAATGGATTGCTGATGACTCTCCTAAACATTATAACAAGCTCACTATCGTTTTTGACTCTACGGTTGAAAAGAATTATTGTGAAGTTGAAGTTAGACTAAGAGATGCGGTTGCGAGATAGTATAATTGATAAATATGCAGATATTGATGATGTCTTATTTGCAGATGGATTAGATGAGGCTATTATTGGTTTTAATGCAATGTCTTGGCAAGTGGTTTATTCTATTGATAAATGTATTGCAGTATTGTCAAAAGATATGACTCCAGATGATGCGATTGAATATCTTGAGTATAACACCTTTAATGCTTATGTAGGAGAAAAAACTCCTATTTGGATAGATACACTATAAACATTTTTATTAACTTTGAACTATTAACTAAATTAAATAGATATGACTAAAGCATCAGTCGTTAAGGACATCAAGTCCGCAGGTCAGCCCTACGAAGGGCAGTACGGAACTCTATATGGGTTCTATGTAACATTTGAGAACGGAGACAATGGGAAGTACAATTCCAAGTCCGAGCATCAAACAAAGTTTGTAGTAGGTCAAGAGGCTACTTACGAATACATTGGTAGAGAGTATCAAGGCAAAACCTACTTTACGGTTAAGCCTGTAAACCCTCAGTTTGCAAATGTAACACCATCTTCTAATGGTAGTGCATCTGTTAAGACTAATTCATCTAAGGATGAGTTGATTGCAAGACAAACGGCATTAAAAGCAGCAGCAGATTTAGGTGGTACACCTCAACAAGTTATTGCTAATGCACAGACCTTTGTTGATTGGGTGATGAAGAAAGCGGAGCTTCAAACATCTCAAGAGCAACACTTTGCAGGAAGGCAGGAAGCCCAACCAAAAGCAGAACCACAACCTGTGGATGCTGAAGGTTTGCCTTTCTAAAAAGATACCTATATTTGAAGGGGGCGCATTGCGCTCCCTTTTTAACTCTTGAAAACACTATGTCAAAAATATCTTATGCCGATGTGTTCGGTAAGCTTGATGATGTCCGAATGGGCAAGGTTGAAGAAGGCATCAAGTTCGGTCAATGGAATCTTGACCAATACCTACGCTTTAAACGAGGTAATTTCAATGTAGTTCTGGGACACGCTAATGTGGGTAAGACTTCAGTCACCTTATATCTAATGTTGCTACAAGCAATAAGGAATGATTTGAGGTGGTTGGTGTTTAGTTCCGAGAACACACCTGTATCTCTCATTAAAAAGGTTAGCGAGTTCTTCTTGGGTAAGCCTATAAACCAAATAGAAGAAGATGAGTTTATGATGGCTCAAGACCTTATCCAAAGATACTTTGTTATTATTGATACTGATAAGAAGATGTACACCTATGCAGAGTTGTTAGAGGAGGCTACAGATATTTACCACGAAGAAGGCTTTGATGGTTTTATGATTGACCCTTACAACTCGTTAGCAAAGGACAAGGAGATGTACAAAACACTTGGAGGTCACGAGTACGATTATGAGGTGGCTACCCACTTTAGGAATTGGGCAAAGCAACACAATGTAAGTATATGGCTATGCGCTCACGCAGTTACTTCTGCCTTGCGTATGAAACACCCACAAGGACACGAGTATGCAGGTATGCCTATACCACCAAGCGCAGCAGATATTGAGTCTGGTGGTAAGTGGGTGAACCGTGCAGATGACTTTATAGTGATACATCGTTATAAATCTCACCCTACCGAATGGATGTACAACCACATTATTATCTCTAAGGTAAAAGAGGTAGAAACAGGAGGTAGACCTACACCTTTGGATGAGCCTGTAAAATTTCGTAGCTTACCAAATAATGTAGGCTTTGAGATACACGGAGAGAATCTCATTAGCAAGAAAGAAAAAGAACAAGGAAAAATGCCTTTTTAGATGGATGACTTACAAGAAGATTACCAATATGTAAGGGGAGGTAGTAAGAGCATAGCATTGCTTTGGTTGAGACAAAAGAACTCCGACCTAATGCAGATAGCTAACGCACTAAAACCTCAAGACCTTCACAACGATTACGAGATGGATATATTCCTTGACCTTATGTCTATCTATGGTGCTATCAATAGTGCTATAGATATGGTTGAGGATGTACAACAAAAGGTCTGGGAGGCAGAGGCTAAGAACGCAGACCTGAAGCTCACCATAAGGCATCTATCCTCTAAGGTTACTGAATACGAAAAACGATTAGATAATTTAAACGAACACCTAAAATGATTGCAAACGAATTACACCTACAGGAAGAGTATGACAACTATGTCATCTTCAACAAGATCAACCCTAACCGAGAGCATAGAAATGTGATGGCAAGGTTTGCCTTTATGGTTGCAGCGAGAGACATCTACAACACCTTGCAGATAGCGAGAGTGATGAATAAGAACCACGCTACGGTGATATGGGCTTGGAAGAACCACGATACTAACATCAAGTTTGACAAGCAGTACCTTAGTTACTATAACCAGAGTTGTGACATTATTGATAAGATACGCAACGATGAAGAGCAGAGTGAGGAGATGTCTTTGCGTAAAGAGAATGCTAAATTGAGGGAAAGGTTAATAAATGTTAGGGAAGATTTGATAAAAGCTCGTAAAGAGTTGTATATTAGGGATGAAGAGATTAACCGCCTAAAACAATATGAACTTATCGATTGACATAGCACCCCTTTACGGATTATTACTTGGAGTAAACTATTGGAACTCCGAGTTGGATGATGACTATGAGAATCCCAAGTACCACTCTTTGCAGTTGTGCTTTGGGATTTTTGCTGTTATAATTACTTGGGCTACTGAAAGAGAAGAGCAATGAATCTACTACACTTACTTGCTGAGTATCACAAGGAGTGGCTAAAGATGGCACACAAGTTTGGCGCAGGAGACTACGCTGAAGACATCGTGCAAGAGATGTACATACGCTTGAATAAGTATATAGACAAGCCAGAGCGTATAATGTACAAGAACCAACCCAACAAGTTATTCATATGGGTTACCCTTCGGAATATGGTTCGCACCTTCCAAAACAAGAAAGACTTAATGGTATACACAGGTGATATGGTTGAGTACGATATTGCAGAGGAAGAGTACGACCTTATCCAAGCACAAGGCTTTGAAAAGATAATTGACAAGGTATGGGATATAATGAAAGACCAACATTGGTACGATCATAAGATGTTTGAAATCTACCATACCACCAATATGTCAATGAGAGATATAGAGAAGGAAACAGGCATAAGCCTCTTCTCCATTTTTGATACACTAAGAAAATCTAAAGAGTATGTCCACGAAAAAATCAAAGAAGACTACGAAGACTACCAGAACGGTGAAAGCGAAAGAATCTAAAGGTTTAGGTGATGATATTGAGAAAATCACTAAAGCTACAGGAATCAAGAAGGTAGTAGACACCTTTGCAGAACTCACAGGTATAGACTGCGGATGTGCTGCAAGGAAAGAAAAGCTCAACAAGTTGTTCCCTAAGAAGACTCAACCTCTATGTTTAGAGGAGAGTGAGTACAATTACCTGAAGGAGTTCTTTGCAGAGTTTAAGGGTAGGGAGTTAAGACCTCGTTACCACGAGCAACTATCAATAATCCACTCAAGGATATTCCAACACAAGTTCTATATCCCTTGTACTTGTAACCCAAGAGAATGGAAGAGGCATATAGATGAGTTAAGAAAGGTATATGACCAATACGAAACTGAGTAAGTTACTATTAGCTTGGTTGACCTCTCAAGGTCATAAGGTTTTAGAATATGAAGAGAGTAAAGGTATTGCTACAAGATTCGGAAACGAGAAGTATCGCTTTGACATTAGTGGTTCTTTTGATGGTATTAGGGTTACTTACGATTCTGGGGTTTTCTACTTCTACGATGGTGAGCAGTTAATCAAAGAGACAAACCTTAATGAGTTCAGTTAGTAAAGGTAGGTGGGGTTATTCTCGTAAGGAAGGTACAAGGAGTGAAGACAAGTTTGTAGCTGCTTGTATACAACGAGGATATGAAACCAAGAAATCCTCAAGAGATGAAGACATCCATTTACATATAGACTACTATGTTACTCGTGGAAGTAGAAGTACCGTATCGGTAGATGTTAAAGGAGGCAATCACCCTAAAGTAATATGGGTAGAGTTTAAGAATGTTAGAGGCAATGATGGTTGGATGTATGGTAAAGCCGATTGGATTGCTTTTGAACTTCCAGAGGTATGTGGCTTTGTTATGGTACTTCGTGAAGAACTCGCCTCACTCGCTGAGAGTATTGTTGATCCTGTATTTGTAGATAAGAAAGATGCGGATAGGAAATACTACCAACGCAAGGATAGGTTAGATGTTATCAGCAGGTTGTGGTTAGATGATTTAAAGAGATGCCCATCTTATAATGTTCTCCCTTACGCTAATACATAAAAATAATTTTGTTGTGTGTTAGGAATTTTGTTTATATTAGCACAAATCAAAACACTATTATTATGTCAAAGAGTAAGTTCACTACTAAAGAGAACATCATCTACGGAGGTACTTGTTACCTATTAGTTACCCTTGCAGTATTCGCTATGGTAGCCTTTTATGAGTTTGTTGAATCACTTTTTAATCTACCTGTATAATGGATGAGCAAAAGTTTTTAGAATGGTACTTTGGCGGAGATGAAGATGACCAAAGAGATATTATCAAACACTTAGGCGAGTGGGTTAAGGATAGTATTTTGCGTTATGGTAAATGTACAATTAGTACAGATGACCTCATTTCCTTATCAAAGGAAGTTTATTTAAATGAATTAAATAAAGATAAATAATGGATTATCTGGATAGAGAGTTAGCAAGTTACCAATACTATCAAGATGCTACTTGTGAGTGTTGTGGTGGTTGTCTTATTGAAGAGTATTACGATTGCTCTTGTGAGGATATAGAAGATGATGACTATATTGAGAACCAAATAAATTACCAGAGATGATGACACATAGTCAAGCAATCCTACAAGCCCAAGTGGTTTTTGAAGAAGCGTTAAGCGACAAAGACTGCATAGACCAACTCCTGCACATAGATGCACAGATGTATCAAAATACAGGAAGTGAAACAAGCAAAGCAGAGATGTTATCTATACGCAGAGCATCTGCTTTTATTTATAGATTAATCAAGAGCATTGACCACGACAAAGGTCAACGCTTTATTCAAGGAATGGGTTTAACCCGATAAAACAATCACACCTATGTCAAAGACAATTACAATGCTCAACGGTGAGCAACACAAACAAGATTGGCTCGTAGAACAAGCAGCCAACGATGACTTCTACTACGGCTACTTAGGTAAGGTAGCATTCAGTAGTAGCAACATTAAGAAACTTCTGGACTCTCCAAGAACCTACTACAATCTTATGCAGTACGGTGAGGAGACCAATAGCCAAGCTCTTATAGATGGTAGGCTTATTCATATGATGGTGTTAGAGCCTCATAAGATTAATGAACTCGTATTCGCTGATGTCACCACTAAGAACACTAAGAAGTGGAGAGAGATGAAAGCTGAGTATCCTGCCCATATGTTGTTTACCCAAAAGGAAAAGCAGAAAGCAGAGAAACTTACTGAGGCACTATTCAAGAACCACCAAGCAGTAGAACTATTAAGAGACTCTACCTTTGAGGTTGGTGCAGTAGATGACACCATAGAGGGATACCCCTTTAGAGCAAAGGCAGATATCCTAAAGAACGATGGTACTATCATTGATCTCAAGACAACTTCGGATTTAAGGAATTTCGTGTACTCATCTCGCCACAAATATTCTTATGATGTTCAAGTGTACATCTATTGTAGACTATTCAATGTAGACTACACTAAGTTTAAGTTCTTGGTGATAGACAAGCTAAGTTGTGATGTAGGGGTGTACACGGTAAGTGAGGACTTCTACAATAAAGGTGAGGAGAAAGTATTGTATGCCCTTCAGCAGTATCACGAGTTCTTTGAGAATAGACCTTTGGAGGAGATACAAGAGATGGTTAATAACTACACAATACAAGGAGAGTTATGATATTCAAAGTAATAAGGACAAAAGCCATTCAGTACATCTTTGATACTATTGAGGATGCCAGAGAATGTAGAGAGCGATTAATGGATATGGGGTATAAGAATATCTCCATAGTTGTAGAACAGGAAGATGTTCCTTAAAACCAAAGAGAGATGTATGAGATTTACAAGAATTGGGAAATAAGAAAATCTGATTACGCAGTAGGTTATTACGAAGCAACCAAGTTAAACGATTGTGATGCTTGTATGATACACGCAAAAAGCGTAGAAGAAATTAAGACTGAAATAAACGAGTTAGATTAAAACCAAAGAGAGATGATTAAAGCAATAAACTTTACAATTAAAGTTATTATTACATATTTAATTTGTTTACCAATGTGGTATCTAAACTTATTGATAGTTTTTATTATGTGGGATGGAAAATTTATGGTAACGAATGAATTGCTTGGACTTATATGGGATAAACCCTCTAAAACCAAAGAGAGATGAGTGACCAAGAAAAAATAAATTATCTAATATCAACTATTAGAGACAATCAATACGACAAAGAGGATTATTTAGGAGCGTGTTGTGATATTATATGTCAATTTGATACTGATATTGCTATTAAAGTGATGGAAGGGTTAGTAGATAGTTTTGGTGAAGATGCCGAGTATCAAGCAATGGCAGTTAAAGTAAACTATGGATATTAACTTAAAACCAAAGAGAGATGAATGAGCAAGAAAAAGCCACAAAGATTCTATTTGCCTTGATGGTCTTTACAATCTGCACTTTAGCACTAAGCGTACTGGCTCTAATGTATGTATATGTACACCCTACAATGAATTTATAAAAATGAATGAAGGACAATTAATTAGTAAATTAGTACAAAGCGAACGTAAAGTACATAATTTAACAAGAGATATAGAAGCATTAAAGAAAAAATTAAAAATTACTGAAGAGCAATTATCTTCATACGATGTTGTGAGTAGTAAAATTTTAATAGATAAGAAAGACCTTTTAAAATTAATAACAAAAGCGTTAAAAGAAGGATTTAATACCTACGAAATTGTTGAGAGTGGTTTAGAAAGTTTTGATGCAAAGGCTATGGCAAGTTATATGATTAGTAAGTATATGTAAAATTTTATTACTTACAACTACTAATAAACACCATAAACTAACACAATGAGCTGCAACTGCAATAAGCCTATGAGTATTATAGAACTATGCCTTAGAGATAGGGATGAAAACGGAATTGAAAATGATTAAATCATACCTTCGCAAGACACGACACATACGAGAAGTACAAAAGTACCTTGATATGTTAATGATAGATAACATCAACCTATCTATACAAGCAAGTAGATTCGGATGGACTCCAGAACTACAACACCAATTAACCAACTCAGCATTACTTATACGCAAGTACCAAAGAAGACTGAGACTAATTAAATTCTAATGAGTGATACAGGTAAGAGTGCTAATGTACTCATCAATCGTAACAACCTAAACAACATCTTTGAACTCCTCGTACAAATACATATGAGAGGACAACTATCAAGAGATGAACAAGCCTTCGTAAAGAACTTCATAGAACTACCTGAAGCACCTACACGAGAGAATAGACAAGCTCGTAGAGCCAACACTCAAACGATTAAGAAACTCTTTAGAGAAGAGGCGAAGCGTAAAAGAGATGAGTAACGAAGAAATTTGGAAAGACATAGAAGGATACGAGGGATACTATCAAGTATCTAATATGGGTAGAGTAAAATCATTAGATAGAGTGGTGCCACACGGAAGATGCGGAACAATAAC
>JACLAB010008797.1_pt1 | contig 26139 bp, 9 predicted proteins | sample 8027921 | NCBI WGS metagenome assembly JACLAB01 (sample SAMN15725117, study PRJNA655200) | protist metagenome | isolation source: fluorescence activated cell sorting (FACS) single amplified genomes of... | place: USA: West Boothbay Harbor, Gulf of Maine | collected 2000-07-19
GCGAGTCGTCGCCCAGTCGCAGTCGCAGTCGCAGTCGCAGTCGCAGTCGCAGTCGCAGTCGCAGTCGCAGTCCTCAGACTCGACTCGACGATTGATTCGCGTGGACGCCCCGACGATGATTCGTTCTCGTGCGGTTACTGGTACTGGAGTGCCGCGCACGGTGTTTAGTGCGGCGGTGAATGGTGCGGGCGTGGACAGCGAGTCTTCTCCCACGTCCGAAGGAAGGGATTTGAGCAGGCTTTGGCTCCAAAATACCATGACGAGGAAGAAAGAGGTGTTTGTGCCGCGCGACCCGGCGGGGAAAAAGGTTCAGATGTATGTGTGTGGCGTCACCGTGTACGATTATTCTCACATCGGTCACGCGCGGGTTTACGTAGCGTTTGATGTTATGTATCGGCAACTGATGCGGTTAGGCTATGACGTAACGTATTGCCGAAACTTTACCGACATTGACGACAAAATCATCAAACGCGCAAACGAAAATGGTGAATCGTGCGATGCGCTTACCGATAGATTTATTGAAGCATTTCATGAAGATATGACTGCGCTTGGATGTCTTCGACCTACGCTCGAACCGCGCGCTACCGAGTGTGTGGATGATATCATCAATTTTATCGAGCGTCTGGTTGCCAAAGGAAACGCGTACGAGGCGAATGGCGACGTATACTTCTCTGTGGACACTTTACCTGCGTACGGTGCACTTTCGGGGCGAAAGCAAGAAGATAACCGCGCAGGCGAACGCGTTGCTGTGGACGATCGCAAGAAAAACCCTGCTGATTTCGCGCTTTGGAAAACAGCAAAGCCCGGTGAGCCGACGTGGGCGAGCCCGTGGGGCGACGGGCGACCAGGTTGGCACATCGAATGCAGCGCGATGATTGAGAAGATGTTAGGACCAACGATTGATATCCACGGTGGTGGACAAGATTTGGTGTTCCCTCACCACGAAAATGAGCTCGCGCAATCATCAGCGGCGTGCGGATGTGGGGCACACAGCGACGACGAGAACCCATTCGTGCGCTACTGGGTGCATAACGGCTTCGTCAAGGTGGACTCTGAGAAGATGTCTAAGTCACTGGGCAACTTTTTCACGATCCGTGAAGTCTTAGATAAGTATCATCCCTACGTGCTTCGTTTCATGCTTCTCGGAGCGCACTATCGAGCGCCAATCAATTACACGCAGCGCGCTTTAGAAGAAGCGTCTGATAGAGTGTACTACTTGTACCAGACCGTTCAAGATGTCAGAGAGGTCCTTCGAGATGCAGCCGTGGAGGAAAATGCGAAAAAACCAGCGCCTCTTGTTTCAGACGCATTGAAGCTGGCGGGTGAAACCGAAACTTTAGTGTTTGAAGCGTTAAACGATGACTTGAATACGCCAGCTGTCATGGCGACGCTCTCCGCTCCGCTCAAGATGATGAATGATTTCATGACAACTAAAGCGGGTAAGAAAGCTGTTGGACGGGTTGATGCGTTGCAGTCGTTGTTGTCGTCCGTTGAAGGTCTCATGGATGCCGTTGGTTTACCTAAAGATGATGAAAATGTTATTCTGCCACAACTTCGCGCCGTGGCGTTGAGTCGCGCGGGTATGACTGAGGCTGACCTTTTAGCTAGAATAGAAGAACGCAAGAGCGCGAGAGACGCTAAAGACTTTGCCGAATCAGATCGCTTGCGCGATGAGCTTTCCGCTCGCGGTATCGCTCTCATGGATGGAGCGAAAGATGCGTGGCGGCCCGTTCCGGTGGTAACCGATTAGCTGAATATTTATCCACTCTGTGCAGTTGCTGATGCCAAAACTAAAGGATTGTAAAATAATTTGATTTCAACGTTCGTAGTGCATTTTGTTTTCGCTCGTTCGAGCATTTCGCCATCGTCGCTCGCAATAAAGCCCGTCGCGCGCGGCGCGCGCGCGACGTGTCTAGGGTACAAGTGATCGACCACAATGATGGCGTTTGTTGTTTTCGTCGTTTTCGTGCGACTTGTGCCGGCGGCGGCGGTGTGACCACGCGAGCGCGCGCGTCACAGCGACGCGTTTTAGAAACGCGGACGTTGCGAACGTACGAAAGGTACACACTCGCGATATTCTTTCGCCCGTCATGGCGAAGAAGAAGAAATCCAAAGCTAATCCCGGCGGTGGTCGACGCAAGTTTTTCCAAAACGCCAACGATGGGCCGGTGCAGACGAAGACGAAGAGCGCGTTCGAGACGATTTCGACGCGTAAAAAGTTTGACATTATGGGTAGAAAGATTAAAGGTGAGCGTGGTAACGTGTTGAAAGCACGCACAGAGGCTGTGGAGAAGCGTCGGCGAACTTTGTTGCGCGAACATGAAGAGAGTGGCAAGGCGAATGCTTTCGTGGACAGACGCTTTGGCGAGCACGACGGCGAGATGAGCGTCGAAGAGAAGAATATCGGTCGTCTCGCGAAAGCCAGATTACGCCAATTGAAAAGGACGAAAACGTTTGCATTGAATGACGACGACGACGACGGTGATGATGATGGATTCAAAACGCTCACGCACCTGGGAAAACCACTCGCTGAACGCGACTTTACGACAAAGCCCGCGCACGGTGAAGACGACGATGATAATTTGGACGATGAAATCACGCGTAACTTTCACTTTGGCGGCGGTGATATGAATAATACCAACGATGAAGATCCCGAGCGAAGAAAGAGCAAGAAGGATGTCATGGAGGAACTCATTGCGAAGAGCAAGTTTTACAAGGCTGAAAAGCAAAAGCAGCGAGACGACGACGAAGAGATACTTGATAAACTTGATTCCGATTTCAAAGCTATTAGTTCAGGTGGGCTTTTATCTGGCGCGTTGAGGAAAGCGGTCGGCCATATGAAGCCGACGGGTCCAGAAAAAAAGACTCAAGTACCCGAGAAGGATGAGTATGACGTTTGGGCACGAACATTAGCATTTGAGAAACGTGGTCAGGCTGGTGATAGAGCAAAGACGCAAGAAGAAATCGAAACCCAAGAAAAGTTAGCTCTAGAGCAAGCTGAACGAAAACGATTGAAACGAATGCGTACTGGTGGGTCCGATGATGAAAGTTCTGACGATGATGACGGTCCTCAAGGTGGTTATGCGGCTCGGCGACGTAAACTGCGCAAGGGTGAGGATGAGGACGACAACTCCTTGCGCAAGTCTGATCGTAAGCATGATCACGTTGGTGGTGAAGATTTAGAGGAAAACTTTGCGCTGGAGAGTGATGAGGAGGATTCTGACGAAGAATCGGACGGAGAAGACTCAGATAACGAATCTGATAGCGATGATAATGATGAGGATGAGGACGACGAAGACGAAGACTTAGATGATGCCGCTCGCCTGCGTAAATCGCTTAAATCAGAGATGAAACACGTGGATAAAGAGTTAGAACAAGGTAAAAATCGTCTCAGAAAGTTGGGTATCTTACAAGATGGGGTCGAGGCGCGTGCTTCAGACGAGGATGAGGACGAGGATGAGGACGACGATGACGACGACGACGATGACGATGACGATGACGACGATGACGACGATGACGACGATGACGACGACGAGCACGCTGGTCTCCTTCGAGAAATAGAACAAGACGTGGATGCTAAAGAGCCACCTAATGCGAGCGCGGCCATCACGAAGTCGTCCGATAAGGGTCTTTTGAAAAGTAAAAGTAAAAAGGATTCTGTCGCTGTCGAACGCGTTGACATACCTTTTACGTTCTCTATGCCCGAAACCGCTGCGGCGCTCGATTCCATGATTGGTAGCTATAACGCAGAAGATGCATTTACGATCATCACAAGAATACGAAAGTGCAACGCGCCGTCACTGGCAGAAGACAACAGGAAACGTATTCAAACTTTGCTCGGTCTTCTTTTACAGCGCTTTGAAGTCCTCGCCGGTCAAGCGCCTTTGCCAATAGATCATTTGGATGTTCTATCAAGACACATCGTGGATCTCAGCGCTCAAGTTCCTTTCTTTGCAGCAACTGCAGTAAAGGCACGTGTTGAAAAAATGAGTTCCAGGCTTAGACAAGCTTTGCGCGACGGTGAGACTGGCTGGCCACCCGCACGTACGATTTTACTACTGTCTTTGTTTGCTGCAATTTTCCCTACCACGGATAAGTCGCACCCAGTCACGACTCCAGCGTCGCTTTACATCGGGAATTTACTTGCGCACTGCGCGATTCGATCAACAAGGGATGCCACTTTGGCTGTGATTGTCGCCACAATGGCAAGTTTATATTCGTCAAGTGCCGAAAGAATATTTCCCGAGGCGTTGGCTTTGATGAGTGCCCTTCTTCAAAGTGCTACTCGCTCAAAAACTGACTGGCAAAATGGATTACCTACTCACTTAGCGGAGCAGATTGGAGGACCGTGGTTGTCACAAGGTATCGCCGCTAAAGCGTCAGCGGTCTCTTTACCAGAGGCATTGAATGGCATTTATTCTGGTCAAATGAATGATGGCGAATTAGCGGCAATAGCCCTCAAAGCCGCGATTTCATGCTTGCGTCAATTGTCACGACCGGTGATGAAAACGCCTTCGGCTGCAGAATTATTGGCACCTGTTCGCGAGATCGTGCATGTTTTTGCACAGGCGAGCAATGAAAAGTCCAAACGTTCTGAACTCTCTGATTCTTGCGCTGATTTCGTCAAGGAATTGGATGACGCTCTGGCTGGTGCTGTCAAAACGCCGCTTGCATACCACACCAAGGCTATTGAAGCAATCCAAACATACTTGCCTCGTTTCGAAGAGGATGGATACGTGCTTGGTCGCGACTACGATCCAAATCGTGAGCGTGCAGAAAAGAAGAAGCTCAAGAAGCAACTCAAACAAGAAACTCGTGGAGCTGTTCGCGAACTTCGTAAGGATAATCGCTTCATGGCGGATGCTCGTTCGAAGGAACAAGCCGCGGCGGCTGATGAACGTGGTGCGAGACAACGTGAGGTGCTATCCTTCCTTGAGAAGCAGGAAAGCGATCTCAAATCCGGTGGCCAAGGTGGCCAGTTAGTGAAAAACAGGCGTCGCGTGAGCAAAGGTTCCAGACGAGCGTTTTGAAGCCGATAGATTTGTACAATACAATAATTTCTAAACTACGAAAGGTCACTAATTGGTGGTCTGTTTACTATATCGTTAGCCTTCTTCGCCGCTGCTTTCATACTCTCTGGTAAGTGTGGCGCGCGCGGAATTTGGGCAAGAAGTTCCGCCGTGCGTCTGAGGATTCGCGCAAGGTCTCCTTCATCAAGCGTTGTATCGCGCCTAATTTGCTCCCATGATGTACCTGACGCCCAAGATTCCACAAGTGCTGCAATTTCAAAGCTCAAACCGACTGGAACATCGATGCGAGAAGACATTTGAAGGTACAAAAGGTCATTCATCTTTGGTTCGAGGTCTTGAAGAATTGTAGAAAGTTCTTCTGAAGGACCATAGAAGCATGTTGTTGGGCGATTATCCATGCAAAGAGCTCCTGCAAACCCAGCTAAAGATATCGCGTCAAGGTTTGTGATTTGAGGTGAGCTCAATGCCATTCCCAACCATAATTCGTTTTCACCTCTCAAATCCGCACAAATTTCGCCAAATTCAAGCAGTTTCAATGTCTCAGATTCAAGCGCCCCAGTTTCGACAAGAATATCAACGACGCGCAAGAACTCATCCCAACCAGCCGCGGAGTATTCTTTAATACGTTGTTCAATCTTAGCTCGTTGTTCCTTTAGCGCTTTGAGCTTTGACTCTCGCTTCTTTTGCTGTTTCGCCATTCGGCGGAGTGCCGCGATTCCCTCCATGTCGTAAATTTCCTCCTGTGTTTTCAGAATTTGCATCTTTTGCGCGTTGATGTATTCTGCCGATTCAGGCGCATCTTCAAACGGAACAAAGCTTTCTATACTGCTCGGCAAAGCTTGCGCTGCTGAAAACGCGCGCTTCGAGGTGTCTGATTTCCACACGCCCCCGCCCGACGCTCGAACCCATCGGAGAGAACTTGACGATGGTGGCGCACCAGCATCCTTTAAGCTCGTTAAGCTCATGTCACTCCCGCCAAGACCGATAGATTTGATTCGATCAGAATAAATTCGATACCAGACGCCATCACTACCCAAGGCGGTGAACTCGCCCATTGGATATGGTTTGCTGATGACGGTACCCTCCAGTTGTTTCGCTGGCGGGATCGCTTCAAATATGGCAGCAGCGATCACTCCTCTGGAAAATCTCGCCGTAGAATCGCTTTCAAATCCATCTTCATCAAACGGCTGCATAAAATCACCTTCTGAAGAATCGTTATCTGAATAACCAAATAAGTCGTCTAGGCTTGGTGCATTGTCGCCATTCACATCCTCCAAACGCCACTCACCGGCCAAATCTTGCCCTTCCATCTTCAGTGTGTCATTTTCAAAAAGTGCGATGGTCGTCGATTTTCGCTCTTCTCGGAGTTTTCGCACATTATTTCCAATATCAATCGCGACAATAACGGGACTGTCTGAACGTTCTATCGCCGATTGAACGGTTTCTCGAATTTCTGACGCCTGTGATTCGGCGATTTGCCGCTTCAAGATTTTTAGCAAGCGTTTTTCTTCTTTTAGACGCTCGTCTAATTTCATAAACTTCTTCCATTCAGCCGCGCCTTCGTCATCACCGTCATCCTGCTCAATTTGCGCCTTCAGCTTCTTGATTTGATCGTCACAACGCCTGAGCTCTCGCTCTCGTACCGCTCGCGCCTTACCACCAAGGTAGTTACCGAAACTTCTTTCAACAATCCCTTGTACCTGTTCAAGCGTACGGCCTTGAAGTAAATTTAATACCATACCATAAGAAATTGAGAATTGAGATTTTAAATTCTCAGGAGGTGCAAGCACGAGCTCAAAAGCTTCATCTGGTCCTTCAAAAGGAGACTGACAGCAAACGACGTGACCAACTTTGTCAAATCCACGTCGGCCCGCTCTGCCAGCCATTTGCATGAATTCGTTTGAAGTTAGCAGACGCGGCCCTTGGTCGTCACGTTTTGATAATGCGCTTAACACCGAACAGCGCGCGGGCATATTTACTCCAGCAGCAAGCGTTTCCGTGGCGAAAACAACTTTGATCAAACCTCTCTGGAAGAGCTTTTCAACCAGTCCTTTCCAAGCGGGGAGTAAGCCTGCGTGGTGGGACGCGATGCCTCGGCGCAAGGGCTCTACCATGCTTGACCTGACTGCAGATTTGTTTTTCTCGGAAAATTCATTCAATGCGATGTCGATTTCATTTTGTTCGGCACGCGTGACGAGATTCGCACCAGCTTGTACGAGGAATTCCACAGATTGGTCGCAGCCTTTGCGACTGAAAATAAACCACACCGCTGGAATCATATCGCTTGCAATGAGCTGCTGAACTGTCGTTTCCACATGAGGAACGAATCTCCTACGCGCAATACGCTCAGACTCTTTTGCGTAGTTTCTAGACTGCCCACCATTTCCTGTGTCCCATTCGCTTCGTTCTTTGATGCCTTCACGCGTGAAAGGATAAAGGTCATGGTGGAGCTTTGTACCTTTGAAATTCATTAAGGGTCCCATACCAGGGTACATTCTCGATGGTTTCATGCTATATTGCCACGTCAAAGGCACTGGTCGATAGTTTGAAATGACCGTTTTGCATGGCCCGTGAACTTCCTCAATCCATCCCGTCAAATCCTCTGGGTTACCGACCGTGGCAGACAAGCAAAGGAGCTGAATCCGCGAAGGACAATAAATAATGGTTTCTTCCCACACAGTACCTCTCGAGCGATCGGCGAGGTAGTGCACTTCGTCGAGAACAACCACACTCACGTCCTGTAAGCGCTCATCGTCTCGTCCTCCAGCCGCCGAAGAGTATAACATATTCCGCAAGATCTCTGTTGTCATAATCATCACGTCCGCGTCGCCGTTGATATCTACATCACCCGTTTTCAATCCACATCTGCGCTTGCCAAATATTTGCTGAAATTCGCGGAGCTTTTGATTCGACAAAGCTTTGAGTGGGGTCGTGTAAATAGCTTTCTTGCCTTGCGCGAGCGCAGTTAAGATTGCTGTCTCGCCGACTAATGTTTTCCCACTACCAGTTGGCGCCGAAACGACGACCGAAGAGCCATTGATGAGTAAATCTGTGGCTTCTATTTGAAATTCGTCCAGGTCGTACGGATAAAAGCGAACAATATCCTTGACGTCCACCGGAGACGTGGAGGCTTTGGTCAGGAGCGTCTCCAGACGTTCGAGCTTTGACGCCTCCTGAGTGATCTCGGCGCTATCGCTTTCGTCTTCAACAACAGCCGAGTGTCGCACTAGTAGCCTGGCCGAACGTAACGGCGCGCGAAGGCTAACGCGAGCACGCAAGCGACCCACATCCTTTGCGTGCCCATGCCCACGCACACCATCGTGACGGGCGCCTTCGAACGCAACTGTTGCCGAACGCGAGAGCATCACGAGAGAAAGCGCGCCTGAGTTCGTCGAGAGCAGCGCTTAATTCGTTCTAGCGTGTGTTTCGGTGCGCCAACACGAGGTCACGCCCTTAAGGCGCGCGCGTTCGTGTGACGTTTCGACACTTGTCGCTTTTGAAAAATTTGTTCCTTCGATGCTTGTAAAAGGAATATTTGTCTCGGTATACTTCCCACGGCCTTGCGCACTCCGCTCAATCTAACGCCAACTAATATTAAAAATTACACGACTACCGCTGCAGCTTAACCACTAGGACTAAGATGAGCACTAAAATCAACAAGACGAGAACGACCCACGCCAAAGCGCGGCAGTTTGACTCGCGAGCGCGGCTCATCATGCGTTTAATGGCGCGCGTCGCCACGTTTAATTTTGCTCGCGTATCCTCCATGTCGTCTTCTAAACCATCTAAGAGCTTTGCGTGCAAATCAAGCTCGTCATTCACCGCCAGTGAGATGTGATGCGCAGTTTGAGCCGCGCTCGACAAGTCGTCCAAGGCGTCGTCTTGTTCGACGAGCATGTCGCGTTGAAGTTGCAGCACTTCCCTCGCATCCATTGGCGCGCGCGTGCGCTCATTAACGCCATCTCGCTCTATGTCTACACTAGCAACACTCGTGCTTGGCTCCTTTTCCTTTGGCTTTTCGCGTACTGAAACTCTTTTCACGAGCGCATCCAAGCGAGCATTCACCGCATCCAACGCGTCTCGTCGTCTCTCGTACTCCGTCTCCAACATATCACCCTTCTTCGCGGTTTCAAGCATAATACGTAGTCTAGACACTTTCGCTCTCGCACCCGAGATGTTCCTTCGCGCCTCCACCGTAAGTCGCGCGTCGTCTGCGCTCACATTGTCGTCACCATCATCATTCGTCCTCGTCTTTCCACGTCCACGTCCTCGTTGCTCTCGTGCGTCGTCTCTCGTGCGCACTTTGAGTTCACCCTCCGCGGTTAACTCTCTGGCATCGTCTAATTCATCGTTCCATCGCTCCATGGCGACGGAACGCGTCGGGAAATGCGCGCGACCGCGCACGCGCGCGCGCGCACCAAGGCACCATCCATCGCCTGGCACGTTCGGACATTTGGCATTTCACACGCCTTGCGCACGCGCGCACGACGGACGTCGCGGCGCGCGACACTGCGCCCGGCGCGTGGCCATAGGGTGGCGTCGCGCGACGAACGAACGGGCGTGCATAGTTAAAACTCGCGTTCTATCATGGCTAAACGCGCGCGAGAACGCGAGGCAAACCGCGCCAACGACAGCGATGGCGACGATGAGCAAGGCGCATTTCCACGAGGCGGCGGCGGCGATGACGGTGCGTTCCCGAGAGGTGGACGACGCGACCGAGACGATGACGACGACGACGATGGACACGGTAGAGATGGTGGCTCACGTGACCGGCATAAGAAACGTTCGATAAAGTCAAACGATGACGGAGACGATCTGTTTGCGTCGCTCGCGCGCGCGGGGAAGTCTGCCTCGGGGAGCGGCAAGAGCGGGGCCAAGTACGTGGAGACACTCAAGTTTAAAACTCTGCGGAATGGGGCAAAGATGTTAGGTGTGGTGAGTGAAATTACTCCAAAAGGATTAGTGGTGAGTCTGCCGAATGGCTTGCGAGGGACGGTGGCGCGCTCAGAGGTTTCAGATGTCTTCACAAAGGCGTCAGGGAAAGCGGCGCGCGCGAGCGACGGCTCGAGCTCAGAGTCAGACTCGGACGAGTACAGCGATGATGATGATGGAGCAGACGGCACATTGAACTTGGATGAGTTATTTGAGACTGGCCAAGTCGTGCGATGTGCGGTAATTAGCTTGGATAAAGGTAAGACTGGCGGAAAACGCATCGAACTCACGCTGAAACTATCAGCGGTGTGCGAGGGAGTGTCAAAGGAGTGCCTCGTTGAAGGATCAGTGACTCCCGCCGTAGTGCAAAGTGTCGAAGATCATGGTTACATCTTAGGGTTCGGAGTTGCCGATACGAGTGGATTTTTACCGAAGAAAAACGTTTCAAGTGATTTGACGGTGTGCAAAGGGAAAATTATTGACGTCGTCATCACTGGCGTTCCATCCGGCAATAAAGGATACTTTACCGTAACGAGCGATCGTAAGCGCGCAACGAGTGCAGTGGCACATGAGACATCAGCGACATCAGTTTCGACGCTGCTTCCGGGCATGCTCGTCAACTCGCGTGTGAAGCAAGTTTTAGAAGACGGTATCAATGTCTCATTCATGACATACTTTTCTGGTACGGTGGATTGCTTTCATACTGGTGCGGCCGCGACGGCAAAGGGCGTAGCGACGGTATTTAAAACAGGAGAACGTATGCGCGCACGAATTTTGTTCGTCGACACCGCTTCAAAGCGTATTTGCTTGACGCTTTTGCCTCATTTGCTTGACTACAAGCCAATCGAGCTTCCAAAGCTGGGCCAAGTGTTTTCGACGGCTAAAGTCGAGCGCATAGATTCTGGTCAGGGTGTGGCATTGAGCATCCTTGACAATAAACACGCAGTTGCCGGCTATGCGCACGTTTCGCAGCTATCTGATGAGCGCGTAGAAAAAGTTGAGAAAAAGTTCAAAGTTGGGCGTAGCGTAAACGTGCGCGTCATCGGCCATCGGTTGCTTGATGGTTTGGTGAGTGTCAGTTTGAAATCTTCAGTCATGGCGCAGCCCTTCTTTTCTCTGGATGAACTCACTCCAGGCATGCTCGTGAATGGTGAAGTCTTAGCGGTTGAACACTATGGAGCAATCGTAAAATTGGCTGAAGGCATCAAGGCTCTTTGCCCACCGCTGCATATCTCTGATATTGTTGGTAGAACTACGTCGTCAAAGGTGAGCCCTGGAGCAAAGCTGAAATTCAGAGTGTTGAATGTTGATAGAAACAGTCGAAGAGTAACAGTTTCTCATAAGCGGACATTGATCAAATCTGAACTCCCAGTCATTTCGTCTCTTGAAGAGGCGCTCACCGGGGCAGTTACGCATGGTGTAGTGACCGGTGTAAACGAATACGGGGTGTTTGTCTCGCTGTATGGCGATTTGAAAGGTTTGGCTAGTATAAATGAATTAGGATTGATTGGTGATCAAAAGCCTTCCGATGCTTTTGGTGTCGGTCAAGTCGTTCGAGTTTCTATTGTTTCTGCTGATTCGTCAGGAAGACTCCGATTGTCTCTCTCCGCAAGTGGAGGCGACGTCCAAGCTCGGTCATCAACGATGATTGTCAACGCATCGGCTATTGATTTACAACCCGGATTAATTGTCGATGCGGCTGTCGTCACTCACGTTAATCCTCACACAGGTAACGTCGAGGTCGTGTTTTCGACGGAAAAGGGCAACGTGCCAGGTATCGTCGCCGCCGCGCATTTGTCTGATCATCCCTTGACTGCGCAAGGACTGAGCTCTACTTTGAATCCTGGAGATGAAATTGGTCCATTAGTTGTTCTTGAAGGAAAACCTACTCGGGCAGTCATGTCACGCAAGATTTCTCTCGTTGAAAGCGTTCGCGACTCAAAGCTTCCGGCACTGGCGAGCGACGCTGTGCCTGGTTCAGTCTACCCAGGCTACGTTGCGTCAGCGACGTCTTCGGGCGTTTTTGTGAGGTTTCTCGGCAAACTCACTGGACTCGCACCACCGTCCCAGCTCACTGACGGCGTCGCCGCGGATCCGTCTGAGATTTACACGGTTGGTCAAACTGTAAACGTGCTTGTGCTTTCCGTTGACTCGACGTCATCGCCTCCGCGTTTATCACTTTCACTCAGAATGAATGCCACGTCTTCGCCTTTGAGCGATGGTCCTTTAGTTCGTGCATTCTTTGAAGATCTTCGAGTACTTGATGAAAGAGATGTGGATGCAGAGGAAGTCGGTATATCTCCGGACACAGCAAAGTTGCTCAAGCCTGGAACTTGGATGGATGGCACGGTGAACGAGACAAAAGATTACGGTGTTCTCGTTGACGTGCCTATTGATTCGAATGTCGTCGGTTTAGTTACTCCACATCAAGTACCAGATGACACAAAGTTAAAATCTGGCGACGACGTCAAGGGCTACATTCTAGATATCAGTAGACGAGAGGGCGTTGTTGACATTGGCTTGCGCGAGGGATTGGATGCGTTTAAGCGCAACAAGACAGCTGCTGGCAAGTATTTGAAGAAACTTAAGATCGGCGATGAAGTTGCGGCAGATGTTGAACTCGTTAAAGCTGAGTACGCGGCTTTGACCCTACCAGATCACGGTGGTTTAGTTGGGTTTGCGCCGGTGCATCATTTCAACATGCGCTATGAAGATCCATCACAGCGATTTGCGCCCATGCAGCGGGTGAAAGCTGTTGTGGTTCAGCTTCCTAAAGATGAAGGAGAACGCTTGCTCCTTACTGTACCGCTTGCGTCAAGCTCATCGGGTGGGCGGATTGCTGCTGGCACGGCCGTGAAAGGCGTCGTCTCTGAAATCCAAGCGCTTCAAGCATTGGTCGCGTTACCAAATAATGCTCGTGGGCGCATCTACATCAGCGAGTTCAGTGCTGAAGATGACAAGCCTCTTGAATCTATTAAAGTCGGTTCAACAATTGAAGCGACCGTTCTTGGGCTCGCGGGTGATCGTGGTGGATTATTAGACCTTTCAATGCGACGCGAGAGCGCCTACTCGTTGGACGCCGCAGCTGACGGTGACTCGATTGATGCATATATTACAAATGTCACGAACGAAGGGTTGAAAGTGACGATTGCTCCGGGAATAACAACATTTATTCCGGCGATTGAAACTTCCGATAGCCCTGCGGAACTCAAGAAGTCGTTATCGTCCCGATTTACCGTGGGCGAGCGCGTTTCAGCTGTCATTACGAGCGTCAAGGCGAATAAGAAAAAAGTTGAGTTGACGCTTCGCGGTGACAATGCAGCTCAGTCTTCACGTGTATGCGCCGGGGCAAAACTTCAGGGTATTGTTACTCGTATCATTGACAATGTAGGCCTCATGGTGCAACTTGGCTCGCATTCGAGTGGGCGCGTGCACATAACCGATATTGCCGACAAGTATGAAAGTAACCCGTGCGCTGGTTACCGTACTGGTCAAGTAGTGCAAGTGCGGGTCATCAACGTCTCACCCGGTGGTGAAATTGATTTATCCATGCGCGATTCTCAACTGAGTACCAAATCTGGTAAGGTGACGGATTCAGAAATTCACGACATTGCGAGTTTGGTACCCGGTCAATCTGTTAGAGGCTACATCAAGGCTACGTCAAAGAAAGGATGCTTCATAACTCTTTCTCGCAATATTGACGCTATGTGTAAATTGTCGAATCTTGCGGATGAATTTGTTGCGGATCCGGCGATATCTTTCCCGCCTGGCAAGCTTGTAAGTGGCCGCATTGTTGGCGCTGATGCCACTAAGGGACGTGTCGAAATATCTTTCCGCGAGCGTGAAGCGAATCAAGGGAACACGGATGTTTCCGCCGTTGAAGTTGGGTCCGTCATTATGGGCACCGTTCGCCGCGTTCAGCCATATGGTGTTTTTGTGACTCTTGATGGCACTGGTGGCTTGTCTGGGCTTTGTCACATTTCCATGTTTGCCGATGCGCGCATCCCAGATGATTTGTCGGCACACGTGCGCCAAGGTGAGAGAGTGCGAACTAAAGTTTTGGAGATTGACACCAAAACAAACCGTATCTCTCTTGGCATTAAACCGTCATTATTCAAAGACGACGATGAGAACGACATCGACAACGATGGAGACGCGAATGTGAGTGGCGACGATGAAGATATGCGGCAAGCAGATCCCTTGATGGACGTTGACGATTCAAGTGACAGCGAGATGGACGACGAGGACGAGGACGAGGATGATGAGGATGAGACGAACGAGGAGGATGACAGTGTCAGCGAAGATGGCGATGATGACGACGACCAAGGCATTGAAAGCGAAGACAATGACAGCGATGACGATGGTGGAGATGACTCGGAGCAATCCGAAGCTAGCGATAGCGATGGTTCGGATGCGATGGATGATGATTCACAATCTGAAGACAAATCCATCGGGGAAGACCTGGATTTTGACTGGGATGCGGAAAAGGACAATGATGATTCAAAAGACGCTGATGATGCGCAAGAATCAGACGGGGATCAAAAATTGTCTAAGCGCGAGAAAAAACGATTGAAGGAGGCGCGCGAAATGGAAATTCTTGCCAAAGAACAAGCGTTGAAAGACGAAGACCATGTTCCAGAATCTGCGATGGAGTTTGAAAAGCTTCTCATCGCGTCTCCCAGGTCGTCATTCCTTTGGGTAAGGTACATGGCGTTTCATGTCAGTTGCGGCGCGTATGAAGAAGCACGAGAAGTTGCCGAGCGCGCTCTTGGAGCCATTCCAGCGGCAGAAGAGTCTGAACGCATGAATGTTTGGGCGGCGTACTTGAACTTGGAAAACATGTACGGCATGCCGACGCCTGAAGAAGCCGTGAAGAAGCTCTTCACTCGGGCAGTGCAAATTGCAGACGCAAAGCACATGAACCTCACTCTAATTTCAATGTATGAGCGGAACGGGCAAGATGATCTTCTCGAGCAAGCTTTAAAAAAGGCTGTCAAGAAGTTTTCTCATAGTGCAAAAGTCTGGTTGGCGTACATCAGAAGCACTATTTTGAAAGGTGATTCTGAATGGGCGAGAAAGCTTTTGGATCGTGCGACGCAAGCGTTACCCAAGCACAAGCACATCAAAGTTTTGATGCGCACCGCACTTATTGAGATGAAAGAAGGCAACCCAGAACGCGGACGAACAATGTTTGAAGGTATATTACGAAACTATCCGCGTCGTACCGACATATGGTCTGTGTATATTGACCAAGAAATCAAACAAGGCGACATTCAACGTATTCGGGCGTTGTTCGAACGCGCGACACACTTGGATCTCAACGCGAAGAGTATGAAATTTCTCTTTAAACGCTACTTGGACTTCGAGCGCTCCGAGGGCGAAGAAGACAAAATCAAACACGTCAAACAGCGCGCCATGGAATACGTCTCTAATAAATTTGGCACGACTTGAGCGTGATAGAATAGTGATGATAATATGATTGATATGTGATGACGTCTTACTCTTGTTTTCCTAATTTCATGAAGTTCTAATCGCTATAAAACATTATTGTAGCTGTTTTGTCCAATCAACGGGATCGTAAAGGTCCAAGAACGCGTCCATCTCTTGACGAAGTACGGATGGCGCAAGCGGGCGTTGCTTTGCATCCGTGAGATTTTCAGGTAGATCAAGAAGACCGATGAGAATATTGCGGCCGAAATTCCACTTCCATTTTGTTTCGTCATCGATGACGTGTACGAAACCGCCCCTCATGTTGAATTCAACATGGAAGTATGGGAAATTCGCCGGAATAGTGCCGCGCAAGCCTTTCGGTGGTGCCGTTGAAAGACATTTCTTGGCATCATGCGTACTCCACTCGCTTTCGGCTTCGTCAATCGCCTTTTTGAAGTACATCGGAGCTTTTGCCGCAATATCCGCTGAGATTGGGATGCACTCTACAACTGCGTGGCGACCAGCGTGGCCGAGATTCATCGCAGTTTCAATGAAGCAGCATTCTTTTCCTTCCTGTGAAAACATGCGAACTAAACACTTTTTGAAATTGCGCATTTCTTCCCATACATCCTCGTCGACTTGCCTAGAGGATTGCGCATGCGCGATAGGTGCTATGATGCAATGTCCAGGAAGTAGTCGTCCTTGGGCCGGAAGCATCAGGTACGCTAGATTACCGTACGCTACGTGCAAATGCTTTGGCTTGTCTGGCGCATCGATGCAATAAATGCATTTATTTTGAGATGTCTGCATGCGCTTATAGTCCCGCACAGCTTTTTCCTTCGCTTTTAATTGCTGTTTAGCACCTGACATTTTCTTTTCTCGATTCTCGTACATTTCCAAGCCCCCATCGTGATCGTACTCGTCATCCACATCCAATTCCTTGCCCCTGTACTTTTTATGTCGTGCAATGTTATCCGCTAGGTTCCTGTCGTAATCTTCGACACCGCCGTATTTTTGCTCCGCAACCAAATCCCGTAATGTTTTCTTATCGTCATCCGCAAAATAACGCGTTCGCTCACCCTCGTCGAAACGTTGCGTAGTCTTTGGGGCTTTGCGCACTGAGCCCTCCGCGACGTGTACACCACCCTTGATTGTCGTTTCTCGACCAAACGCGCCAGGTGCGGCACGACCATCAGCGGTGACCATAGGCAATACTTCTATAGAAGCTGGTACATCTGCATCATGATTTTGTGTCGACTTATTGCCCATGAGTCTGGCTTTGAGCGCCGCAGCTGCCGACATGTTCGTAGACGCATTCGCTTGTGACACATTTCTGCTCTCTGGCATCACACGAGGAGGAGGAGGATCTCGCACGGGTGCCGGTCTCCTCACTGGCTGCCTATCGTCTTCCATTGCTGGATTTTCTGGCTTTTCGTCAGAAGATGATTGCTGCTTTTCATATGCCTCCATAAACGAGCCATCAGAGGCAAATTTGTTGCTCGACGCCACAGCTGATGAAATCAGCTCTCTATCCTCGTCTCGAAGTTTACCGCCTCGACGATCGGCTTGGCGCTCGCCACGCTGACTAAATGATTCTGGTACGCGCATACGCGGTCGTGTATCATTACCGTAGCGGGTACGATCAGAATCTCGTCCTAGCGGCTTGCCGCGCGCGCGGTCATGCCTTGCGTGTAGGTGTGCCTTGCCATGCGCTGCACTATCGCCAATACTCGTTACGAGCTCATTAATTGATCCCCAATGCTCACTAACGACTTCATCAACCTTGCGGCCTTCCGCAGCTGCGCGCTCTTGCGCGCGACGGAGTGCTTTCAGTCGCCAACTCGCACCGCCATCGCCGACGACGCTCGCGGGAGCCATTCTGGTTGCCGCGCCTTGTGAATCTCCATCTCCTCGCATCTCAGGGTTCAACTCTCGTTGAGATACTATCTTCGCAACACGCTCTTCTTCTTCCTTACGTTTCAGATCCGCTCCACGCGTTCCTTCTCCTTTAGCGCTCGCCTTGGATGCAAGCGCCGCTGAAAAGAAATCATCTTCCTCACGCTTGCTCTCGTGTCCTTCTCCGACCTCGGTCGTCGAAGGGGCGTCGTTGATGTGCCCCGTCGGTGCACGATCGTGACGCGGCTTGTCAAGAGACTCATCGCTATCGGAAGCGCTCGAGTCATCCTCGCTTCGCCGTCTACGGTCGTCTTCACTGCTTCGTTTGTGACGCTTTTTGCCGTGAGACTTCTTCTTCTTCGACTCTTTTTTCGACCGTTTCCTGTCATCGCGCTCGTCGGTGAACGTTAAACCCGACAGCATGACGTCAACGCCAGCGTCAAGGACGCCTCACCCCAGGAAAGGCAGCGAGTCGAATTGTGAAGTTTAGAATGGGCGGGCTCTGCTTTACAAACGTAGGGTACGACGGGTGAGGTGAAATGTTTGACGCGCTGTCAATCTATATATGCTGTGTCGAGCGACGATAAATCGCACAGCTACCGCGCTCTAAGTCTGGAATAATTTTGATTGTATCATCGACGTATGAAGCGATGCTTTGTCCTACAGTGTACCAGAGTGTGAGGTCGTCTTCGAGAGTTGGTAACATCGAAGCTTCCATCGCGCTCGTCTTCTTCTTGTGTTGCAAGCCCTGTAAGCGCTGAGTAATAGAAACGATTGCTTTGTCATCAGCGCCTCGAATCGCAACCACCAATTCACAAAGAGCAGCTTGCCGTTCTCTATCACTAACGTCGTCAAAACGCAAATGTAAATCACATTCGTCGTCGTCTGCTCGAAAATCAGTTTCGCTAAATGCGTTCCAAATAAGAGACGGCAACGCAAATATCTTCGACGCCTTTGTAGCAAACGCCCGCTTGTTCAAATTGTCGTAGTCATTATCGCGAATCGAAAGCAAAATTTTCTTATACAATCCTGAGATACAGTTCGTGGCTGGCCTCGAGAGACTTGGCAAAAGCCGCAAACCACTTCTGGCGACGCGGTAATACGCCAAAGCGCGCTGAATTTGCAACTCCACCACCGCTTTGTACGCAAATGTCGGCTCTTTCATCGCAACTATGTCTGCTCGGGTCAATCCAAACAAACGTAGATCTTCAGCCGCTAAATACACTCTTGCTGGGTCGCGTCGGCGGTCTTCGCCGACGTCGCGCGCTATGTTTGTCATTTGCAGCGCCATGCCTAGAGCTACGCCGCGTTCCTCGCGCAAGCGCTTCGTGTCTTCAGCGGCGTCCTCGACGAGACCAACGGTAAGGATTGGTAGAATCATTAACGCCACAGTACCTGCGACACGATATGCATAGAGCTCGACGTCAGCAAATGTTTCAAATTGTTTACGTCTCGCGTCCATGCGCATGCCTTCTACCATGTCTGCAAAAGGTTCGACGCCCAATCCATTCAATTGCGGCACGGCGTCGAACATCGCTAAATCAACATAGGTAGATTCTTTCGGGATCTGCCGTTTGAAAATCTGCCGAAGTCGGTCGAGGACACCATCCAAGGCGCGCTCGGTTTCGTCAACCGCCGCGCTCGAGCTGCCGTCGACCAACTCATCGAGTTCTCGACACCACGCATAAAGCGCATACGCCACGTCACGCCCGCTCGTCATTAATAAAGAAGCTAAATAAAACGACTTGGCATACTTCTTTGTCGTTTCCTCCGCGCGCTGCTTCGCTGCTTGCACAACGCTCGCGTCGTACGCCGTGTCCTTCGCGACACCGCACTTGCACTTTTCACGCGGTACGCGTCGTTGCCGTCGTCGCTCGCGCGCGCGGCTTTGTGCGTCGCGATCGCGTCGACCGACGACGCCGCCGCGCCAGCTCGTGCTCGCGACGTTCGCGCGCGCGGTTGACGCCGACATTCACCTATCGCGGGTGTCGCGTTGTGTCGCGTGTGTGTCTATCGATAGACGTTCTCGGTGCGGTCTGGCGCCAGCGGTCGTTCGTTTGAAAACTCGCGCGAGTTCCGCACACCGTGACACGTGCTCGTGAGTTTTCCACACACGAAAGACGAGGACGAGGACGAGGACACACACACACACACACGGATAGCGACGAGTGCAACGAACGTCGCACTAACAGCACCATCACGCGCGCGTTATAATGTCATTCGTACGTTCGCTCGCGCTCGTGACACTTCTCGTGATGTGTCTGCGCAATCGTGCCGTACTGCTTCGCCGGTTGGCGACACTTGTGGAGCTTACGTTGCGATTAGCGCGGTACAGTACGATTCGATGGGTGTTTAAACTTCTAGGGTTGGTGATGTACTCATTAGTTTTAGCGCCAGCGTTTCTCAAAGTCGCGTGGTATTACGCAACGTCAGCCAACGTCAAGAGAGGATTGATATACGGCGCGCAAGCTCGGAACACTTTAGATCTGTACCTTCCGGATGGGTGCGAAATAGCAGACGTGGATTCGTCGACTTCGATGGGAACGACGAGAAAGGATGAAGAGAAGCGTCCGGTTGTCATATTCATCACGGGAGGCATGTGGATTATTGGATACAAAGCCTGGGGCGCGTTACTCGCGCAACGTTTGTCTCGGAGAGGAATCATCGTAGCGTCTCTTGATTACCGAAATTTTCCGCAAGGCACCGTAGGTGATATGATTGCAGACGTTAGTAATGGAATTAGTTGGGTTCTAGATCGAATAGATGCTCTCGGGGGAGACAAGCGCAAGGTAGTGGTGATTGGACAGTCGGCCGGGGCGCACCTGGCGGCGACAGCCATCTTGCGCCAAACCGAGTGGTTGGCTCGTTCGCCAAACACGTGGTCACCTGGATCAATTTCGAAATTCATAGGCATTTCCGGAGTGTATGCCCCGGATGACCCGCAGTTGATTGAACATTTTCATCGACAAGGGCTATACAAAAATGTCTTTTGGAGCATCATGGAGGCTGGATTTACGGGCTCGCGCGCCTCGGAGGCGTTACCCAGAGCATCACCGGTTTCAATGTTACATGAACAAGCCGTGAGACAATCGGTTCATATTTTACCACCAGTGATGCTTTGTCATGGCGAAGCTGATAGTTCGGCACCTCCTGAGCAATCGAGGACGTTTGCAAACGCTTTGCGAGGCGTCGGCGTGTCAGTTGCCGAACACTACTATGTGGGGAAGACGCATACAGATCCATTCGTCACAGATCCAATTTTAGGCCGCGATATATTACTCGACGATATCGCAAACTCTATATTCGGAAGACGAGTTGAACCTTTTGACGAGAAACCGCTCATTCCTCGCATCTTCGTTAGCATAGCGCGCAAGTTTGTGCCTTTCTAATTTGTAATTTGTTTCAAACGTGTTTGTTGAATAATCACTAAAAGCTACTAAAACTAATTTAAGGGCACGTCAGAGCGAATTCAGTGCATATCTGGATCTGGCAGCGCTATCGCCAGATTTTCAAGCACCTGATGGCGCAGCGAAGGGTGTTCAACGAGAATCAAGTGCAAGCAGCCAACGCCATGGTTGCTTCCAACGCCACCGGTGGAACCACGACTCCCACCACCGACTTCTGCGACGTAAAATGCCGGTGCAGGCACTTCTTGGGCGCTGAGACCTAAAGCAGCGATTCGCTCACTAATAGTATTCATCGTCCCTTCAAACATCGCGGTCCAGTCGCGAACAATATGCGTGTTGAAAGGATTCACAACGCGCGGCCGAATGCTGTGAGCGAGCGCCATGGAGGCAAGAAAATCCAGGCACTCGCCTAGACAATACCGCACCCAATCCGATCCAGTCAAAAACAATTCGGCCAAAGACTGGATGATTTTGGCGGTGAGGTACGTAAATAATAAAACCTGGATTGACCGAAAGATCCCTTCCTTTGCGTACACAGTCGTCTGTTCCATTGCGACCTGAGCGTGGGACACGATGAGTGACTGAAGTCTCAGTGCCTTGAGATTTGACGAGCAGTTTGAGAGAATAAACGCACAAACACCTGGGTACCATAAATACAACGTGATAAGTATGATGTTCGACTTCTCCAATCTCGTCAAGATGTTTACGGTGAACAAGCCGATGAAAAACTGCAAGTCAATAAGCAAATCAAACCTTTCCAGTTGACGACGGGTGATGAGCCAGCCACGCGAAATGAGGGTCAACACCAAAAAAATCGTCGCTTGATTGAGCGCAAGAATTACAATGTAACTCAAGGATGTGATGTACTTGCCATTCGGAGCATTGAACTGTGCTTCTACGAGCGGGATGCCATTCGAAGTCTTTGACGCCTGCATCCAAAATGCATAAGCCGTGCAAAGCCATGCTATACGTATGACGATCGCCACTACAACTAACGCATGTATCCACGTCAACTCATTGCGTCTATGCCAATAAAACGACGCCGCGGCTGCAAAAATACAAACCCACATGAGAATGAAACACAAATACATCATTTTTACCGGAATGTACTCCGTGCCCAAATGTTCACCACCAGGATTCATAAACACACTGGTAGCTTTGAATGTTTCCGTAGCGTTTTGTTCACAAAGCACAACCACCGTGCGTGAGAACGTGTCCTGAGTGAATTCAAAGCGGTGCTCTCCTAGGCTAAGCGGCTCGACGAAACAGTTTTCCTTTGAGGCATTTTCTGAAGCAAACCAGTCGATGCAATACGATCCTAGTCCATCAACGTTGGAAGACATAATATCTAGCGTCTTTTCCGCACATGACGCTACGTACGCTTTCACGTTCGCCGCTGCACCGCTCCACTCTTCAACCGTTACCGTCAACGTGCCCCCACTCTCGAAACCGAAATCTGATATGAGCGCCGACGCGCTCGACGCCGCAATTAAACTCTGATCATTGCGAATAATTAAACCATGAATGCCGACTACTTGTGCAAGAGCTGTCAAGACTATCGCCACTAAACAAGCTCCCCTGCTCCCGCGTGAAGTCGACGAGCCGCTAATAATTCCACGACGCATGTCGTGGCGCTCGTACGGACTACAGCGGATCAGACGACGTTACAGACTTGAGCCTGTTGCACTTGTCCACGCACGTTCGCCGCGGATCTCTACTGATGAAAGTTTGACTCGTTCAACTTGAACGAACGAACGAGGAGTCGTCTTGTGGGGTGCAGGGCGAGACAACGCGTCCACCTATTATGCACAAAGGTTGCGAATTGTTGTTACAAAATATTGACACCGTCAGCGGCGAAGGTGCGATGTTTGATTTCACTAATAGTTGGTACAACGTTTTCGAATGTCCTACGCGCCTACAACGGCGCGGTCAGGGGTATTGTCGGCTCGCGAAGAACGAATTTAACGTTTTGACTTCGCGCGCGTCACGCACAGTTCTTCTCCCTGAAAAATGATTCAAAAACTTCTTTTCATACAGGAAACGCATCATGGAAATGAACGACATTTGCGTCGCCAATTCAATCACGCGCGCACCTTATCGTCAACCTCCTCCGCCTGGTCGCTGTCGTTGCGTTGGTCTGTATCCGCGTCCCGTCGACGACGACGCGCCCACGAGCGGGTTGTAATCGTCCCTCCGTAGCGTAGGATCACTTCCTAATACACGACCCTTCCCTTTCGGTAGAACGCCTAATCGCGCTGCTTTTGCGTCAATTTCCGCGAGCTTGCGAGCCTGCGCCTCTTCGCTGCCCAACGCAGCGTTCTTTGCAGCGCTGTTTTTCGCGTACTCTGAGCGCATGTCTTCTTCAACCTTGTCCAGAGCTTTGCGTCTCGCCGACGCGTAGGCGCGAAGTTTTTCCGTATCACTTGCATCTCTTTCCATTTCTCGAGCGCGCAAATACGCAAAAACATACGGCGCAACGATGGACACGACGATGACGACGGCAGTGAGCAACCACCCATGTTCTTCAACCACCTTCCAAACGTTTGCACCGGGGCGCACGCCCGGGGCGTGCGCGTCACCGTACATGATGTGTGGCGTTTGTGTTTCTTCTTTTTGGCGACGTTCACGCGCACCTCGCGCACCGTCGGTCACTCGCGCGCGTGCGAGTGACGCGGGCACGTCAGGTGGGCATCACTACAACGCGGTGTGTGAGCCGCCACCTCATTACCCAACGCGAAGAAAACTATGAGGAATGACGTGCGCTTGAAGTTGACGACATGAGCGCGCCGCTGGAAGTAAGCATCGACGGCGACCAGGTCAGCGCGCTGCGGTCGCACATTCTCTCCTTTTACTCCGCAACGAGTGGCGACGTTCGCGAGAGCTCGGAGCGATGGCTCACGACGTTTACGCGCACGCAAGATTCTTGGCACGCGGCGCTATCGATCTTAGAGCTTGAAGATGCGAGTGTCGCAGACTGCGCGCAACCTGAATTCCACGAACAGTCTGTGCGACGCTTGGATGACTGCCCAGAAATTTCTGCGGCAAGGCGACCGAGTCCGGCGTGCATCGCTACGGCGCTGGCGTTGTTCGTCGGCAACGACACCAGGAGCGTCGGTGCGCACAGTAAATCTATAGCCAATAGCAGCGATGCCGCCGCCGCGTCGTCGGATACACCCCTCAGCGAGCGCTTACTTATTTCTATTACTAGTCGCGCATGCTGCGTGAGCGCCGCGCATCCACATCGCAAGGTTGCTCGAGCGAGCGTAAACATTGCTGGCCAAAGATCAGGATCATCCATGCACTTCGGCAGGTTTTCCGCAACAAAATTTGAAAACACTTGCCCGACCGTCTGTATTCCGTGGGATTCCTCAAAGCCGCACAGTGCGCAATCACCATATGTCGCGAGGATTATGGTCATTGTTTCAACGTAGCACTGTCCTAGCTGTGGCGCAAGAGCATACGCATCAATGCATGTTGTCACGATGACCTTAAGCAAGTCGTTTCCAACATAGCGCACCAAATCAACGAGAGCTTTCATCACCCAACCTATTTTAAAGCGTTCTTCAACGTTTTCAGGAGATAATATCTTCGACGAGGCTGCGGTGACGGCATGCGCCGCATTCAACGCGAGCGCGCCGAGCAAACTACTTTCAATGTTCATGTGCGCGTATGCCTTCTGCATTGCCTGCAAAACGATGTCCAAATCCACTAAAGAACGCACGTAATCACTTTCATGAGGTGTCACGCGCACGCACGAACGCATGGTCGAAATGACAGGGTCCGCCAACATGACGCATGCATGTTCGACGACGTCGTTCTCCACACGATCCGTCTTGAAGACGAAAAATGTCAAGCTTCGTAGCATGATTGTTGACTCATGCTCTTGTCCAAGTCGTAAATTGCGCGATGCCGTCGGGCCACCCGTAGCGTGAATGGCGGCAAGACGTGCGGGCACGTCAGTCGATGCTAATCGATCCGCCGCGTGCTCGCATAATTTCATCATCGCTACACACGCCCCTCGTGCAATGAGCGCTTCATAATGTCGTAAACGCTCTATCAACACGTTCGCAACTCGTGCAATTTGCGCATCGCTTAAACAAGCAAATGAACTCGCTAATCCAGCTAAAACCCAAGCCGTTGATTCTAGAATAATATGCGGAACACCAACGTCTTCGCCCGCACTGAAGAGGATGCACAATACATCCACAAGTAAAATAAACAGCGGACGGTGTGCACCAGCATCATCATTTTTAAACGACTTTGCCAAGGCGAGCAGAATGACTAAGCGCGCGCGCACGGTTTTCCAGCCGTCTTGGACCTTGCTCGACATTTCTATTTCAGCCTTCAACCCTTCTGTAAAATCATGAAGCACGTGGTCAATCGGTACAATGCTTACGACATCACGTAAGCAGTCACCAATCTCCTCTTTGTACTGATCGTCGAGCTCGTCCAAATTCAACAAACTTGCGTGCACCACAGATGCACTCATACAACGCGAAGCTACTGTTGTCAAAGATGACAGCAATGAGTTTGAAGATATCGCAGAATAAACATCGACCAACTTACTCCAAGGCTCGAGCGCCGAGCCCATAGCGACACCGACAGCGAGCGCGTCATTCAGCGAGTCCAAAGCGTATATCAAAACTTCTTCATCAACCTCGATGTCAATCGTCCTTGCTCTTGCCGACTTCTTTTCAGCCTTTCTGTGTTGACGCTGAAGATCCTTGAATTTACTATATTTCACATACACCCGATCACCCGCTGCCTGAAGACCCGTCGCATACGGATTGACATCGCGATTGTTGATTTCCTTTTCTCGACACGCTTCCATCGCTAATGCTGATAAAATTTCAGTAATTAAGTCGCGCGTCTCGCTAGATTTGTTGTGCATCATCACATGTTTTCGTAAAGTCGCCATGTGCTGCGCGAGAAGTCCACGAAGGTTTTCTGAACGGTACCAGATGCACTGCGACAATGACGTTCGGGTCGCGTTCGCCGCGCGTTGTTTCAACGTACTGCTATGTTGCCCATCCCCCTCGCTGCTGCAAACAATTTGTACTGCACCGTCGACGATTACACTCGGAAAAGCCTGAGTTATATCCGAAAACTCAGCCCACGACGCCAGTGCCTCAAGAATGTACGATATCAAGGATGCGTCGTTCTGGCATGACAACGCAAGGTGTTCGAGTACTTTCATGACATCACTCGATGCGGCTTTCAATCCATCTAGAACACACTCTCTACGAGCAGGATGAATCGATAAATCACGACAATTTGCTTCTTGAGCCAACAGTGCCAAAAGCGCGCACAAACACAAGAGCTTGCTGTCTGTTGGAGCCGACGGGTCGTTCTGGCCAAAAGTAGAAAGCAACGTCGAAACGATGCCCACCGGCTCCCAAGAGGGCATCTTACACGCCAAAGCTGACGTGGCCAAAGCTAGTTGA
>JACLAB010005573.1_pt1 | contig 26136 bp, 15 predicted proteins | sample 8027921 | NCBI WGS metagenome assembly JACLAB01 (sample SAMN15725117, study PRJNA655200) | protist metagenome | isolation source: fluorescence activated cell sorting (FACS) single amplified genomes of... | place: USA: West Boothbay Harbor, Gulf of Maine | collected 2000-07-19
TTATTACTTCCGGAAGTATCATACAGTACAGTACCTTCGAAAGAACTTCCGGAAGTACTTCCGTACCTTCGAAGATTATTGTAGGGCCCTAGGTCTACACGTGTACGTGTAGCCCTACAACTACATAGTACGGGCGTGTAACCGTGTATGTATGTGGGCTAATAGCATTACGTGTAGTCTAGCTAGCTAGTCAGTGTCTACCTGTCTAGTCTATGTAAAATACATTGTACTTTCGTACTTCGAAGTACGGAAGTACGAAAGTTCCTTCGAAGGATTGTGATGAGCGAATTTCAAGTACTTCCGAACTTATCCTACGAAGGTGTAGGGCTACAGTACAACGAACGTTGTAGCTCTTGCAACGAAACGTTACAATACACACTTACACAGTGTTGTTCACTAGTCTTGTGTGTAGCTGTATTCTTCGAGAAGTACACGTACAGTGTGAGTGTATGTATGTAAAACTTGTAATCGGAGGTGTGCGAAGTTGCGAACCTTCGAAGATTGTTCACTCGTGAAGGAAAGTATAAAATGGACTGAAATAAGATGAACAGTAGGTGGATTGAAAGGAAGTATAGCGCTATTATTTTGCTCAACATGTCGATTAGCTCAAAGACAAAGACCAGCTTGTTTTTTGCCTACGTAACCCATGTCTTGCTTATATGCCAACTCTTCCCTCCAGGTAAGCCTGTCGTGGAACCAATTGCCTGAGCTGTTCCGTCGCCCGTCACCTTGGTCTTCGTCACTGCAAGTGAAAACAGCAGCGATGCTGCACGTTTTAGTTGGATTTGGAAAGATTTCATCTGGGTCAACATCTGACTGCTCTGTGAGCACAGGAAAGAGTGCCTCGGTTCTAGCCCAGTCTGGCACATGCTTCCGTGGACAAGCTGCATCCTCCTCCTCACTTTCCGAGCAAGAGCGTTGCGGTGAAATTTCATATGAGGTGTATTCGCTTTTTGAATCTGCAGTGATAAGTGGTGCAACCATGTCTGCTCTTCGCTGCGGCAGGATATGTGTAGTCGATCTTGGAGATGTAGCTTTATTACTTGCAATGAAATCATGCAGCCTCCGTTTCTTGTCTTCTGCTGAGCTGATGACCCTGCCAACTTCGCCATTACTGCGTTTCTTCCGCCCGTCATCAAGAGCCAGTCCTCTATCCATCTCTTGCTCCACTATCAGGCGTCGCAGGCGGCGCTGCTCCTCTTTCGCAGCTTCCTGTGCATCTTCTTGTTCTTTGCGCGCAAGTTGCAACTTTTTGAGGCGGCATCTTCTCTCTTCTTGTTCTCTTGCATCAGCAGAACATTTCGCAATTTCCTGCACTATCACGTCTTGATCTTGTTGGACTTTGATTTCGTCGATTTGCCCGTGAACCAGAGAGACCTGTTGACGGAGGTTTGCCTCATGTTGCGACCGAGAAGTCAGGGCACTCTGCAACCTGTCCATGACACTAGAAGTTTCTGCCATATTTTTACTCTTAGTTGACATACGGACAAGACATGGGGGCACATGATTTTGCACATTAAAATTGTTTGTACTGGAATCTTCTTTGGTGATAAGGGAAGTCATATCAGAAACGCTGCGGGGCAAATAACCTAGATCTCTCCTTTCAAGCTGGACACCTTCGTGACACTTCTGGTCACTCTTTGCCGATTTTTCTTCGGCCAAGGAAGGTTGCTTTTTAACTTCTGCCTTGCCAATATCGTGATTATCATGATTTTGGTCTGCGTGCGCGTGGCAGATCAAACAACAATCAGGGGAAGGCAGATATGCTGCTAAGTGGCAAGTTTCAGTGCACTGTTTTCCCGCCGCAACCTTCTTAAGTTTAGGAGAACCAGCGAAGCTAAGAGACGACGGCTCCTTCACATCGCTATATCCATGACCATGTGACTTAGAGCTGGTCGCACTCGCGGCAGTATGCCGCTGCTCAGCTGTTTTCTCCGGGCTAGCTGTTGAAAAGAAGAAGTCTACGGCATTGCTTAAACTTGTTGTTGATTTTTGGCAATCCTTACCAATCAAAACACTTGCTGAAACAATGTTGGAAACGCGAGATACAGAGAAATCGATATCGTCATTTTTTGAAATGACTCCCGGTTTATCACCTCTTCCGGTAGCGGTAGTATTTATTTCCTTCCCGGCCTCCTGTGAAATGCAAGATTTCGTTGTTTGCATTTCCAAAATGGCTTGGTCAGGGTCAATTAATCTGGGTTCTTGCTGCCTAACAGGGTGCTGTTCTGCGTCACCTGCGAATGGCTTCCTATGAATTGCATCCAAACCATGTGAACTAGCATTGCTGAGTCGGTGTTGTGCAGGACGTTTTCTTGCAACACTATCAACAGTATTGTTCTGTGTCCCCACGAGAACCACAGACAGCACCTTTTGGCTGCTGTCTGAGACGTGATCACGAGCGCACGAAGAGCATGCGTGCAGGTTGTCGTGCCTATTTTCCATGAGAGCCGGCGTCCCGTGAACAGCAGACAAATTTTCCTTGTTCACTACCACACTGTCTTCGATCTTCAGTGCCGCACGCCTGCTAGAGAGGAAGGAGACAATCCAGTCATCAATTATCATTTATCTCAACGATCATTCGTTTCTGAAAAGATTGAAAAAAAAGAGTGAAGACGTGCGACAGGCACAACCTTAACATCGTCATGATTTTGGAAGATATTTGAAGCCTTCGAACCGAGAGCCATACTCTGTGAAGTAGTCGTAGCAAGATCAATGAAGCAGTCAGTAATTATTCGGTGTAAAAGATTGCAGTGGTGGGCAGATCTGCCAGAAATTCATTACAGATGACGTGCTGACGGAGATTGAATGAAATCGTGCATTGGTATTCTGTGCATTGCAGTACTAAATATCGAGCTTGACCAGCACTCACCCTGTTGTTACCGCTCGCAAGTGCATCTCATGTTTTACGTCGAATGAAATAGCCGTTAGGGACCCTAACATCGTCTCGAGCACGTTTGACATGTTTAGAGGGGTCGTCACGAAGCAAAGCGTGACGCTATCTGAAGGTGTTTCCGGTTATAAAAGGACTAAAGCAGGTGCAAATTGTGCAGCACGAGCGTAAGCGCGTATTCAGTGTTCCCTCGAGCGACGTTTTTCCTCGAGGAGTACAACGTTGTACGAAAGTACGAGTAACGGTTGTAGGTTAGAGGGCCTACGTGTACCGTACAGTATGTGCTTCCAGAAGTTCACATATGTAGACTACACGTACGTGTACAACGCGTTGTACAGCTGTACACGTACGTGTACGTGTACACGTGTACTGTAGGGTTGCAGTACGTTGCAGACTAGCAAAATTTTAACGCCCCTCTACGCTAATACTACGAAGGTATTACTTTCGTACGATAAATAAGCGTACGTGTACTGTACGTGTACGTTGTACACGTACACGTAGGATAAAAACAACTACGAAAATATTTTCGGAAGTAGCCCTACGAAAGTACGAAAGTACTTTCGTACGAAGGTACTTTCGTACGAAGGTACGGAAGTACAACTACTTTCGAAGGTACGAAGATAGAATATTAGGGCTACAGTACGTGTAGCTAGTTTGACTTGTTGTACAACTACTGTACACGTACGTGAGTCGTACCGCGTTGTACAACGTTGTACAAGTACTTTCGTACGAAGGTAATGATATCTATTATCTTCGTACTTGTACTGTACCATACCTTCGTACACAACTACACATGTACGTGTACACGTACAGTACAGTGCTACACACTATGGCTACGTGTACAACGTACGTGTACAATATCGAAAGTTCATAAATAAATGTCATCAAAGCAAGCAAGTGTTTACTGGTGCCCTACAGTACACGTACACTACAACGTTGTACTGTACTTCCGTACAACATAGTCTAACGACTGTCTAACGAGTGTCTATACGTGTACACTACGTTGTAAATGTACACGTGTAGGGCTACGTACTCATGCCTTGCGTTTATTACACGTACAGTAGCCCTACAGTACACGTACCGTACGTGTACTTCCGTACTTCGTTCATCAGAGGGAGGATTTTTTTAAATAAGAATAGAAAAAAGTTTAGAACCCTCTTCCTCGTTTTCTACTTTCGTGTTCTCTACAAGCATCGTTTGACAAACATTCCGCATAGTCATTCGAGTCGCTCTGCAGCAGTGAACGAAAGAGTACCACTTGTCGGCGAACGCCATCAACAGTATCCCCGAGGGAATTGTCTACCCAAGAGAGGTCTAGTTGACCAAAAGTTCCGTCATACCGGAAACTATCACCTGATTTAGGAGGTTCAGAGGGGCTGTAGGACCTCATGCGGTTGTCAGCAAGTCCGTAAACCCCTTTGAGATGGTGTTTGAGTTTCAGAAATATCGAAACATGCATGCAGAGCTCAACATTTCTGCAGAGTTCATTTTGGATATGTGAGCTGGAAGTGCCCTTCACTCCTGTATTTTCGATCTGTTCACATTTTTCTAGGAGTGACTCAGGGGTTGGCCAGTCGCAAAGAGAGATGATGCGATTTAGATGGTAAGTAACGAAAAGCACTTCATCGCTCATGGAGAAGGGCAGGGCGGCAATCGCACTGGCGATGAAGCATACAAACATCGAGCCAGTTGAGCCAGGACCTGTTGCTTTGTCCTCAAAAGGTCGTATTAAAGCCCGGAGAAATTTCAAGCGAGTTGAGCGCTTAGCACTGACCAACTTGTATATCAAGGTGAACGCGCGCGTGATATCCGCTGCGTCGGGAGTCTGTAGGATAAAGATGCAGCACGAGATGCGTGAGCATGTCATGTGTTTTTGGTATGTGAAAGCAATTTCAAAAAAAAAGTTCTGGACAGACGCCTCTGGGAAGCGTTTTGTCCGAAGAAGAACTGCTGGGCAGTTGAGAGATCCAAAGACTAGACATATGCTCACCAGGACATCATTTACTTCGTTAAAAACCTTCTGTTTATTCGATTGCCGAGATACAAAATGCAGTCTAGCGCAAAACGTATACAGCAAAGCAAAGGATTCATTCAACTGATGGTAAAAGAAATCTGAGTACCTGTCGTGTTGCTGTCTTAGCAAACACATTGCAAGCTTCCGAATGTTTCGTCCTGGGTCAGCCTGCAAAGCAAGCAACGGAGGAAAAGATGACATGGGATGAACAAGACCCTGACGAAGAACAATCTCAGCAACGTGCAGTGCTTTGACGCGGACAAGTGGCTCTGGATCGATGCATAGTTCTTTGACATCGCTCCAATATCGCTGGGCAACGCCATTTGCAAGACTGTTATCATGCTCTCCGTTGATGGCCTGAAAATTGTTATCCCTGCAATACTCATGCATTTTCACGTTGGGCGCAGTTACCTGAACACCGCAGGACTTAAATGCAGAAGGTACCATTCCATATGATGCACCTTGTTGGAAATAGGTATTGCTAATTTCTCTCTTTGAGGTAGACGAGTCAACTGTTGTTTGTTTTAGAAACCGGGCTTCTTCTTCCCTCAAAAATTCGGCTAAATTCAGGAGAGCCTGCTCTTTTAGTCCCCTCTCCGCCGTCGAGCTAAGTGCTGCCCGCATGATACCATCCACAGATCCTTTACCGAACCCTCCTTTTGGGGAAAGCATAAGCAGAGGACGTGCGACAAACAGTAAACCACAGGCTTGCAGGGCACTCTTTTTAAGGCTAAATTCGACTTTGCTGGAACGTTGGAGAAAGCAGCGGAATAATCTCAAAATATTTGAAAGAGATACTGTTTCCTCTCCCGATCGTTCAAGAACATCAGCTCCAAACTTAGCTAAATGGCCGAGAACAAACATTGCTCGAGAGACATGTGCACTCTGTCCAAGGGAAAGTTCTTCAACATTGCAGACGTCATCTAGGAGCTTAACGAATCGTCGTGTGACTTGTAAGGCCCCCGAGGCACCAAAGGGTGTTTTCATTGGATTGGCAATAGAACACATGCACCGTGCAGCATAGTACAAAACGCCATGATATGTGTTGCGCAGCAATAATATTCGAAGATCTTTTTCTATTTCCGCTATGACAGAGGGCTTGAGGTGAATAGTTTCTCTCATGACTGCATCTATAACAGAAATGCAACACTGGAGATGTAAAGAATTTGTAGCATTGTTGTCCCGTCTTTTAATGTACGGGTGAAGTGCGTGTGCGAGAGCCATTTGGTCATCTTCTACGACACAAAGCGACGTATCGGTTGCACAGAACAAGTGCATGCCAAGGGAAAACCGGACTTTCCGTGGGTACTCAAGTAATCCACTGCGTATATTCAACAACGAAATACTGCCATGCAGGGGTATTGGATTACACTCGTCGGTGTCTTCTTCATGTAAAAGTAGTCCTTGGAGAGTCGCCAAGCACAGCTGTCTAGCCATTGAAACCATGTCGTTTGATTTGAACATAGTCCTGTTACCGTCAAGTGCGCCAAACTCATCTCTGGGCATGAAAATGACACGACGTAAGATTGCAACAAGCGGGAAAGAGGGTAGAAGTGGAAGCAGTGCAAGCCCTGTTCGGCCTACTCGAAGAAATATATCCCACAAAACATCCACCAGTTGTTCAGCACGACTAGAAATCTGAGATTCATATCCCCCCCCCCACGTATCAAAGGTGGCAGAAACCAAAGTTCACGGAATATACAGACTACTAGTTCTTGAACTCCAGGATCATCATCTAGAATACGAAAAGCAAGAAAACGCAGAATTTGAACTTGGTCGATGTGGTTTGGTTTTTCATGTAGGAGTCCGTGTAATATTTGAACAACACGCCTGCGCACACTGACACCAACATCTGAAATACGTTCCAAAATCACAGCATAGTACTCATCTGCACGTTGAGGGTGTCGCGTGACGTAGTTTCCTACGAGTTCAATTGTCGCTGAGCGAACCAAAGTGCCGTTGTCAGTAATCGAGCGCTTAATGGCCATTCGCACGTCATCTAAGATAAGGATCTGTGGATCCACACTGACCATGCCATCAATCGCACGGACAGCTGCTGCCCTCACAGAAATAGCAGGATCATTGAAAGATTTGACTATTCTACTCACCAAGATATCCAGCTGCTGAGCTAGAGGTTGCTGTCTTCGTAACACACGAAAGATGCGGATAGCAAACGATCGCGGAATTATGGAACGTTCATAGGTAGCACCGGAGCTGAAACGTGTCTGTACTAAGCTGCGAATCTCTCGGTATGACGCTCGAGTGCCACCAGGTCCATTGCTTTGCGATCGAAAACCGACACCTCGACATTCATCCTCTCGCGTAAGCAGAGCAAGAAGAAAGGTGAACGCAGCTGGTTCACGCTGACCAGGAAAACAAGTATGCAAACTTGTAAAAAAGACATATTGAAGAATGATTGTTTCCAAAACAAGCATATTGTCTGTAACGATCTCATGGGAACTTCGGGTAAGAGCACCAGCCTTCGACCGTGCATGATCTGCGTCTCTCATGGCTATGTCAGCCGCTTTAGCCACTCCAGCCATATCGAAAAGCTTGTGATAATCATCGGTATCAGCAATCAAACGTGAGAGCACGTCGCACTCACAATCATTTGCGTCTCTTTTCACACGCATGGCAATCTGCCCAATAATTTCTACGGCTGTCTCCCTCTGCCGCATTTCCATGGAGTGTAGCCCTGAGCTAGACAGCAACTGAGTGCAGAGACTGAGCAGTATAAGACTGGATTCAGGCCATTCTGGCATATTTAGAGTCACTAGCAAGTCTGTAACAGTATTTTGGATAACGGCTTTCACATCGACTTCCTGTAGTCTCGCAGTGTGCCAGCTTTTCAGCAATTGCTTCCAGAAATAATGGCTCCAGTGAAATGCCGACTCGCACTCGACAGTTCTGTTCTCCTCAAGACGTTTGGCCTTCACATGAGAGAAGCACGGTGTCTTCACACTATCAAATGTCACACTGGCCTGTATACACCGCATGAATAGTGCATTCATTATGTGTAAAGAGTGCGAGTCATCATCAAGCAACTTATATCGTCGGGAGCCGTGTTCCGGTTGAGGAAGCTTGAGTATCATTACCAAAATGTTGTCCAAGATTTCCCTCCGGTGACCTGGATACTGAGTGAACACAGAAACAATCACTTCGATGGCCTTTGCCTGAAGAAAGTCAGTGTCGTTGAGCAAAAGAAGTGAGAAACCAAGGCTTGACATTCGTAACGCAGCTGCGTCAGATACGTGGACAACGAAAACAAGATTTGCCAGCTCCACCAATATCGCCGAAAGAATATGGTCAACTGTAAAAGCGTTTCTTGAGAAACTTGCCCCTTCAACCGCGCCCCCCCAGGATACATGTTTAGTCGTCGTCTTTGACTTTTTTTGTCTCCGCTTATCTTTAATCGTAGAAGCACTTGAATTGCTCGTCTGACCTTGTTCCATCCCAGCGGAAATTTGACCTGGTTGATTGTTTGAAGTAACAGATATTGGAAGCAGGTTGTGAGTAGCTTGAAACTTGATAAAATGTACTATTCTGTCAATAAAATCTTCTCGGTAAACTTCAACTGGCATGTTTTCTGCCCCAAGCAAGACAAGTGACAAATGCACTGCGCGAAGTCCACTTCTGATAAACTGGACAACGTCGCGCTTGCTTTCATCTTCAATACATACGCAAATCCCCTCGGAAATAGAGATGTGGTTGAGCAGTACGTCGAGCAGTTGTACAACCTCTCTAGACTGCACCTTGCACAGGAGCCCCAAGCTAGATACCTGCTTCACTACCTCCTCTAGTTTGATCAGTTCATCTGACGTAATAGGGTGTTTCGATTGTGAATTACTGGCGTCAAAAGCATCCTGTGTTATTTGAACTGAACAAATTGTAGGGAAAAACTCTTCAATTCATTTCAAATTTTCGCGCACTTCTTTTTTGTGTTTATTGCAAATGCTGGCAACAACTCTGGAGAACTTTTCTGTGGGTAAACTAAATTTTAGTACACATCAAGACACACTAGATAGCTTAACGCACTAAGGTGTTCATCATCAGAAGGGCTCCGGAGCAATTCGACCACAGATGCAGTGCCGCAAGGAGTTATTGGAGCAGACTGTATTGATTCAAGCTCTTTAGAAAAGCAAAATGTAAATGCATGAACACGTACCCGTTTTGCTTGTTGTGACCGTGCAGAAGATAAAAATGATGAAGGTTTCTCTGCCCTTGATTTCTGTCGCGGAGGATTCGCTTTCCTTGAAGGTCGACGTGCTGCAAAAAAACAGACAACCTCAGTGTTGTCCAAGGTGTAATTCGAAAGGAAACCGAAAATAGGGTAACTCACCTGACACTCTGAAAAAGCCCGGGTATAGTGTTGCAAGCTCGCAACGTATAGTGCCAGCCTCAACCTGCAAAAAATCGAAGCGATGTGTACTAGACCTGTCGCACAATGTTTTCAGTATTTTCTTCGACGAAGTAAAAGCCAAACACTGTCAGCAAAAACGTGTTTCATTTTAGATTAGAACGCACAAATATGAAACATCCGTCTGTTGGAGGATGCCACTGACACGGTCACATATTCGAGTAATTTCTTCGGGTATTCGCGATTGCAAGCCACGATGATAATCAAACGATTGCACGGCATTGCCGACGGAGATGTAAGGAAGAGTATTGATCAAGCTGAAATCGCACCAGCCCAGGTTATGAAGGCTTGGTCGAAGGTTTCGTGCAGTGGCATTTTCCCTTTTCAAGGAGAGCATCCTTCTTGCTCCAGCTCTTCGTGCGGTCCCCGGTCTGGTCGAAGGAGGCTCGCCTAGGCAAGACAACACGCGATGCCACGAGATTTTTTACATTTTAGGTGGGGCATTAATACCAGCACGAGAACCTGGACGATTTTGCGGTAGGGCAATTTGGCTAGTACGAAGGTACAACTTCCAACATGCTTTCGGCGTTGTACATGTATGTACTGTACACGTACAGTACTACGTGTAGTTGTACAGTACAGTAGCGCATTTGCTACGAGATACGGAAATATCTACAACTTATCTATCCGGAAGTACACGTATAGTAATTCCGTACTTCCGTACTGTATGTACTGTAGGCTCTGCGAAGTATCATACTTCCGGAATAGAACATTTTTAGATAAAACATCACTTCCGGAGTACTGTACGTGTACACGTACGCGTACCACACACGTACAGTAAGTTGCGTGTTGACGTACGAAGATACTGTACTTTCGGAAGTACGTTGTACTTTCGTACGAAAGTACTTCCGTATCATTACTTCCGTACTTTCGAAAGTACAGTACAGTACTGTACACGTACACTACGCAGCCCTTCCGGGAAAATGCATTTTTGATACTGTAAGTTGTAGGGTGTCAATAACGGCGTGCTCGTTTTTGTATGAGCAAATAATCAGAAATAGTCAGAAAATCGCGTGGTACCATTTGGAACTTTTTTGCTTTCAGCGTTGATCGGTGTATCGATCAAACAAAATAATTCATCGCGATGTTTCAAAGGATGCTTGACCGAGGCGCACATTCAAGCGCGCGTAGCTCCCTAACGCACGGGAGTCCACACGCGAAATCGCGACCGCGATGAGCCCTGATGATGACGATCACGCGGTCGTGATTTCGCGTGTGGACTCCCGTGCGTTAGGGAGATATGAAATGGTACCAAAACGTACGTTCGTTATTGACACCCTACCCTGTAAGTTGTTACTTCCGATCGAAGATATTTATGAAGTACGAAAGTACAGTACGTGTAGCCCTACGAAAGTACTTTCGTACGTTGTACTTTCGTAGATACGAAAGTACTTTCGTACAACGTTAGTTGTACACGTACAGTGCGTGCTAGTACGTGTACTGTACAGGACTACAGGTGTACCTTCGAAGATAGATACTTTCGTACTTTCGTACAAATGTACGAAAGTATTTTCGAAAGTACGAAAGTACAACTAGTTGTACAGTACGTGTACAACGTTGTACATGTAGGGCCTACGTGTAGTTGTACCTTCGTACGAAAGTACTTTCGAAAATAGTGCACTTTCGAAAATAGAATAACAACTTACTTCCGGAAGTACACGTACATGTACACTTACACGTACAGTACGTGTACAGCTGTACACACGTACACGTATCCTAAATGAAATAGAATTACTTTTGTCCAACCGAGAACTTTTGTCCAGAAAAAGTCACATTCCTGGCGCGCGCGCCCCTCGCGATCGCGGAAAGTGCGGAATTCGCCTAAAGAACCTCGTTTGGCGTTCCTTGTAACGTGACTCACTATTCCCCTGAGGGAAAAACAGTGAGATTTCGTTTTGCGCACTCAATCTTCGGCTCGAAAATCGCCTGTCCACCGCGTTTTTCGAGCCGAAGACTGAGTGCGAGGTCACATTCCGCGCGCGCGAGCTGGGAGGGCGCATGCTAGTGCCCGCGGCTTCGGTTTAAAAGCTGCAAACACCTTTCGTGGCTAATCGACATCGTATCTATAAAAATCTCGGCGTGAAACGCTGATATGGAATGCCAAAGGCGCGTTTCCCGTACCAGGCACTCCCAGATCTTGTTAACTACTCTTTTTCTTTGTTGGCACCTCGCTGGTTCGCGTCTTCCACAAGCCAAGGTGACCATTTTTAACGCGTTTTTTTTCGTCTACGTCTCGAATATGATCACAGATTACGGAAACTTTCGCAGAGGATAGCCAATCGCAGAGGAGTGGATGATGCGCAAGCGCCAGCCCCGGATGCTACACAATATGAAGGGGATGATGAAGATGACAAGCGCGCAAAGCTGAGGGAAAGGAACCCGTTGATGTGACGGTATATAAAAGAGATGCGCACATAGCATAGCGTAGCATAGATGTGTCATCAACCTTTACTGCATAAAAACATTAAATCACTCGCGTAATTTGGCCACAGCGTCGGGTTCAGTGCATGGTGTCTCATCTTGAGCGATTTGGACAAAAGTCCGAAAAAGGTCACATCTCAGCAAGCGGCGTCAGCGGGCATGTAAATGATCACGGATTCAGTTGAAAATTTGTGAAGACGTCGTAAACGCTAGAAGGAGTCGCTATGCTAAAGCGCGCGTCTTTCCGTTGCAGTTTACTCTTTCGCGCGCGACTCCCGCGGCGAATGTGACCAAAACGGGACAAAACTAATTCTATTTCTATACTTTCGTACGAAAGTACTTTCGGTACTTCCGTAGTTACTAGCTAACCCTACATGTACACGTACTGTACTGTACGTGTACATCCGTTACATTGTTCCTTCGAAGATAATACCTTCGTATCTATCTTCGTGCCTCGCAATATCATATGCGGTGTACACGTACTGTACACGTAGTGGTAGTTAGCCAGGGCTAACTATCCTTTTCTTGTCAATAGCCAATTGCAATTGAACTGCACAAGTCGAACACATACACGTACCGTAGCCCTACATGTACAGCGGTTATTGTGCGTAGCTGCGTACTGTACACTACGTGTACGTGTACTGTAAACTACCTTCGAAGGTAACGACGTTGTACGGAAGTACGGAAGTGCGGAAGTATTTTCGAAAGTAGCCCTACTGTAATACATATTCCGGAAGTACAATGTTGTTTGTACAACGTTGTACACGTGTACTGTACTGCACCTTCGTACGTGCACTTCCGGAAATAAAAAATGGGAATAAAAAGCCATAAACAAGAACACGTACACGTACAGTTGTACACGTACAGTACACGACTACACGTACAACAGTCGTACAACGAACAGTACACGTACGTGTACAGTATCATACGGAAGTAACTTCAAAGTACGAAAGTACGAAGGTACAAACGACATTTTAATAAGATAACATATTATTTACAGTAGCCCTACTGTATGTATTATCATACTGTAGACCAGCTAGCTAGGGCCTACTACAACTACGTGTAGTTGTACACGTGTACATGTACAGTATTTTATGAATACTGTATGTTTTTGTTGTTTTACACAAAACACTGTAGCCCTAGTTGTTCAGTACACGTACAGTACAGTACCTTCGTAAATGTACGTGTACTGTACAGCCCTATGGAAGATTGAAGAACATTATCTATTACGAAAGTACTTCTATTATCATGGTTTATTTCACTACACTACACGTACAACGTTGTACACGTACACGTAGGCCCTACAGTACACGTACATGTAGTCTATTTGAATATTATTGCTATTATTTCCGTACAGTACACGACTACACGTACGTGGACAGTACAACGTTTATCGCTGTACGTGTACAACGTACAGTACGTGTACGTGTACAGTTTAGTCCTGAACAAATGGAAAAAAGATCGTCGGGGATTCAAAAATTAAGTCACTACGTGTACAGTACAGTTTACACGTTTACAGTACGTTGTAGTGTCCCACGCGACAGAAATAGATCAATTTCTCCGCGCGCTTTCCGTTGAACAATTCTCTAACGACATGGCCGACACCCTAACCGACGAGCAAATTGCCGAATTTAAGGAAGCTTTCGCGCTTTTCGACAAAGATGGTGATGGCACCATAACAACCAAAGAGCTTGGAACCGTGATGCGGTCCCTCGGGCAGAACCCTACGGAAGCCGAGCTTCAAGACATGATCAACGAGGTCGACGCGGACGGCAACGGCACCATCGACTTCCCCGAGTTTCTGAATCTGATGGCTCGCAAGATGAAAGATACCGATTCCGAAGAGGAGCTGAAGGAGGCTTTTAAAGTTTTCGATAAGGACGGCAACGGCTTCATCTCCGCTGCCGAGCTTCGTCACGTCATGACTAACCTAGGTGAGAAGCTCACCGACGAGGAGGTGGACGAGATGATCCGCGAAGCTGACGTTGATGGCGACGGTCAGGTGAACTACGACGAATTTGTGAAGATGATGATGGCGAAGTAACTATCTTCGGGACCTATCGCGTGAGGAAACCGCGTGTTTTTTTAGCAGCGTGTTTTTTTTCGTCGACTCCCATTTCGGCAGAAACCCGTACTGTATTGGAGAGATATATAACCTTTGTCATTCGTGAGCGTGTATTTTCGATATTCTCGCGTACATTTCAAATTGAGAGAATTCCGAAAGCCAACAGTCAACTTCTCTAGACACTCGTGTGGTTGGACTGCATGCTTCTGCTGGACTGTCTTGCTTTCAAAAGAGGACAGGGTCTAAGAAAGAAGAAGGAACTCCATCAAAACATCATTTTCCACCCTAGTCAGTCATATTAATCAGTTTGAGACTCAGTATGAACAACATTCCATAGCGAAATGCTCGCTATAGCGTCCTCATTTCCTTCTTTGACGACCGTGAGCGGTGCACTATCCCTGCCTTGAGCTCGTCAACACCTTGTGCGCCAGGAAACAGATTAGTTGCAATTTACTTTCGTACCTTCGTACGGCAGTACTTTCGTACGAAAGTACTTCCGTAAAGTACGAAGGTACATTACTGTATGATAGGTAGGGCCCTACAACTACTGTCTATGAAATGAACAACTACCTTCAATAAAACTAAGATCATAATCATAACTATATAGCATGATTAATCCAAGGATTCTTGAATTAATGCTCTGTATGCGTATCAGTCAGGCAGGGGCAGGTGCCGTACTCGTAGGCCGCCTGCCGGCTCTCCACTCAAGCACAACGACGTTCGCGCGCGCTTCGCGTGCACGAGCTCTGCGATGTCGTCACTCGTTCACGAACACGACACGTGAAAGTTCTTCGGCCACCGACGCCACTCGCGGCCGCGGCGGCGGCGGCGGCGGCGGGCGGCGGTGGCGGCCGCATGCCGCGGCGACGCGAGGCGGACCAGCGAGTCGAACGACGTAGCCGGCGACGTCATTCTCGCGTGGACGCGCGCCCCGCGCGCATCTCCGCGCGGACGTGTTGTAGGCACGTCGTGAGTTCTAAGCTGACGAAGTGCTTCGCAGCTGCTCGCGATCGGCGGCGGCGGCGGCGGCGGCGGAGGCGGCCGCCCGCCACTGCGCTGAGAGGGGACATGTCGCGCCGTGCTGAGTTCTCGACGGCGACGCCGTGCACGCAGCAACGTAGCTTTCGCGCGCAGATCGGCGCCGTGAGCTGAGAGTCGACGAAACGCGCTCTCGAGACCGTGAGAGGCTTCCATTCGCGCGACGGCGACGTTTCCCGCGTCCTCGTCGTCCAAGACGGCTGGGAGGGGACGCGATATGATCGCGCTGCCCGATGGCGTCGGCGTCGTCGAGAGGCACTCGTAAGTAATCACGGAATGCCCAGCGACGCGACGTTCCCCTCGGTCGCCCGCGATGCTACGACGACGCACACCGTTCGTACCATCTCGATCGCTGCGATGACAACCGCGCCAGTGCGTGCTCGCGGATGGTACCTCCGCGATGGCGCGATAAGGATCCACGACGCCGGCGGAGAACCCGCCGCTACCGCGCAGGCGCCGCTCGGAGCATGGCGACACGGGCGGGACGTTCACGGTTCGCAGACGCAGACGCGCAGAGCAGCTGCGGCGAGAGCCGCGTCCCCCGCGGTCGTGTCGCTCGCGGGCACGCCTCGATCGCCCCCGCCGCGCGATTGGGAGCGGTTGTGTTCGCGCGACCGCGGAAGGAGACGCAGGCAGACGCCGCCGCGTCCGCGTCACCGCTGACGCCGGCGCCGGCGTCAACGTTGAGCCGCAGGCGCGCGGTGAGCTCACCGTTCGCGTCCTCCCTGACGTCCCCCGCCGCCGCACGAGATCATCGCTCATCGCGCGCGTGGGAGGGATGGGGTGTGTTGCGTCGCGTTGCCGTGCGGGTTGGAGATGTGGGCGTTCGCGAGCGCGTGGCTGTGGAACGGCCGGCGGGCGACTGCCGCGACGCCGCCGCGACGGCAGTGTTGGAAAGTTGAGCGCTCGCGTCATCGTCCGTTTAAGTCGTCCGCTCGTGTCGTTATTCAAATCGTTCACATCGTCCGTCATTCGCCGCGTCGTTACTCTCTCACCTCTCGTCGTCACCTTCGTCGTGCTCGCCCCCTCTTCTCCCCGAAACCCTCCACATTACCACCTCGCGGAAATCGTCACAGCTTCTACTTCGCGCAGAAAGAATCTAGTAGAAGACGACGCCATCTTCGATGATTCCGCGTCGAATGTACCCCTGCGTGATGTACGTGTTAATGCACGGACGGAGATCAGCAAAGATTTCGCTGTTCATAGTACGGATGGCAGTCTTGTAGTTCTCCCCCTCCTCGATCTTGATATCTTTCGGGATGATGAATTCCACGAGTTTGATGTAGACGACACGGACGAAGTTGGCAAAGTCCCCGTTACGAGTATACAGTTTGAAACCCCTTCGTTTCCCCTGTAACCTCACGGTTCCCGGGAATTTGCCTTTATCGTAGAGGTGAACCCCAACTCTTTCGAGAAGACCTCTCAGAACGTACAACTCTGGTGCATTCTTGATACGTTCGGCAACGGCCGCGTCCGCGTCCGTGTACTTGTGAAGGACAGGTTCCATGTCGAACATCGTGGCCAACCTATCGTTGTCTCCAAGAGTGGCATCGACGAGTTCCGTGGTGAGATCGGTACCCTGATGAATGAAGGACTCCGTCGGCCCCGACTGCTGGCTGATCGTCGTTTGGACGACGCGAGGAGCCGCGGGAGTAGCAGGACGCGTGGCTGAACCAAAGTTCAAAGTCCGACCGCAGCCACTTACGACGGCGGGGGAGGGCGCAGACGTGCCCTCTCGTTGGCGTTTCAATGATGAACCACCTTCAAGACGCGAAAGCTGCTTGGCGTATTCGACTGTAGTCATTCTAGCAGGTGCTCCAGTAGAAAAACCAGCAGAGGCAGCAGGAGGAGCTTGGTGAACGACTTCTTCTACTTCCGTAGGGAGCGCGTCGCGTCTGCCACGCGAGAGTCCGGAGCGCTACGCGCATCGTCAAAGGCGAAAAGCTCCTCAAAGACACGACGCTCGCAAGGGACGTCGTGCAGGCGCCAGTCCCAGTGCAGCAGGCAGAATCGCAACGTGAAACTCCGCGCGCGACAAGCGATCAGGAAAGGTCTTCGGAAATCGAGGCCGCCACGGACTACGATTTCTGCCTCGATCTCGACGACGACGACGAGACGGATGATGCCAAGCACGAGGATAAGATGGCCATGGAGTTTCTGGCCGAAGAAGGAGAAGAGATGGCCACTGCCAGGCTCACAGACGAAAATCAGCTCGCCAGGCATATGCTCGCGCCAACTGAATTTGATGGCGTCGAAGTGTTGGAGGATACCGAAGGGGACATCGTAACGATGACTCCGGCCAACGAGTACAACCTCGAGATTGTCTCTGGTTCATCCTACGTCGTGAGCCCTTTCTTCATCGAGACTAAACGCGGAGGCACCAGCAAGAGGAAGAACGAATCGATCTATCCAGTTTGGTCCATGGTCTCGTACGCCGCGCGTCTCTTCACGACCACGGGCCCACTCGTTCGCGGGCTCTTTTACAGCGCCGAGAGCACGTCCTCTCACGTCGAGTCTGTGTTCAAGAACATGCGAAGCGAGACAAAGGGAAACCTGGAGCTGGCCGATTACATCCACCTCAAAGTCTCTCGCGCATCAGGAAGTCCCTCGCTCATGGACACGGACTTAACATCCTTCAGCGCTGGCGCGAATGAGAGTAACCGTCAGGTTCGACCGCGCGCTAAGAAGCCTCCGAGTGAGAAACACAAGGATGATCCTTCCGGGTTGAAGTGTGGTAAGTACATGGCAAACAGTCAGAAGAACTGCACCGCGAACATCACCAAGAAAGGCCAACAGACCTGCAAATATAAACGCTGCGGTCATCACTGCGAGAACAAGTCAGAGTGTCCTGTGCACAGAAGCAGCGGTAAGAAGTAGTGATCGAAGCCCAAGCGTCGTAACATATGAGGTGTTGCTGGCGCTGAGTTTCTTAGATTCCCCTAGCTAGCCACAGAAATTAAATGGAAGTTGCCCTTGTCCTCCTAAGATCAGCGTTTTCGGTCAGGATCATCTCCCGCGCGTACTCTGAGCAGCGCATCTGCGCGTCAGCACCCATCTCCAAGCGCGACGCGTCGTGCGCGGCCGAAAAATCGTCCAGCGCGCGCGCTCTGCACTGCTTGGGGGTGAAGGAGGTCCAAGGTTTCCGGCCTTGAGGTTTAACTCAAAATTTCTTGAATTAATAATGCCATATAAAGTTATGATTATGATCTTAATACAAGTACTACCTTCGTATTTATCATATCTTCGAAGGTACTTTCGTACTTTCGTACGAAAGTACTTTCGAAAGTACGTTGTACTTTCGTACGAAAGTACGGTACAGTAGTGTACCTAACAGCTTATCGTCGTTTTAGGATCTACTTTCGAGAGTACCTTCATAGCTCTTCGTAGGGCTCTGTATGTGTACACGTGTAGCCATCGTAGGCCTAGCTAGGTGCAAGACCAAAACGAAAGTGTTCTCGACCAACACGTGACATAAAACGCTTGTTGTCGACTAACTACGTACGACGTTGTACGTAGTACGGAATTACCTCCCTTTCTATGCCGATAAGGTAGTACATGTAGTACGTAACTACTTATGATACGAGATCATATCATAACATGTACGAAAGTATGAAAGTACGAGGGTACGAAAGTACTTTCGTATTACGAAGGTACCTTCGAAGATAATACTGTACGTGTACGTTGTACACGTAGATACTTTCGTACTTTCGTACGAAGGTACTTTCGTACGAAAGTACGAAAGTACCGAAAGTACTTTTTAGTACGAAAGTACTTTCGTACTTCCAGAAGTACAGTACAATTTCACTACACGTACGTGTACTGTACAACTACTGATAAAGTTGCCTTCGGAGACACGTAAGTTGTTATCTTTAAGTTGATAAATAAAAAGAACAAATGCATGGGCATTCCTAGGGCTACAACTACACGTACGTGTAAACGTACACGTAGTGTGCGTGTACAACTGTACACGTTATTGTACACGTGCGTACTATCTTGGTACGTACGTGTACAGTAAAAATATACACGTATGAAAAGATGATCAAGTTCACAGCCAAAGCGCGGCGGACCTTCTCGACAAAGCACGGCAAGATCGAAATGAATGCCTCTACAGCCCGCGGATCTCACGCGTGTCCGTTACATTATCGCACGCGCATCATTCGAAATACGACATCTTGTCGGTCCCGCCGTCGGGTCTCTTTCACTTTTATAGTGCGCGCAGCTAAGGACCCAAGTGGACCGAGGGTGGCGATCGCGGGCATTACCGGAGCTGTCGGCCAAGAGTTTCTTAGAGTGCGTTTCAATTCACATTTCTCGGTCATGACCGGCACTTGAAGTTTGCTTCAGATCTACTGTTGCGTGCGTGACGATGTTGCTGGGTTTGTTAAGTGCAATTTCGTCCCGCCTTACTTTTTATACTCACAGTATCCCAACCACCTCAAACGTCTTTCTAGGTCCTCACCGAGCGCAATTTTCCCTATAGTGAGATGAAGATGCTTGCGTCATCAAGGTCATTATAAATCTTGTCAGTCTCTCCCGTTCTTTTGCAGTACAACTTCACCAACAAATGAGCTCAACTTCATTCCTGTCTGCAGGTCTGCTGGCAAGGAGGTAGTTTTTGATAAAGAGACTTACATCGTTAAAGAACTTACTGAATCATCCTTCGATGATGTCGACATCGCTCTCTTTTCTGCCGGGGGTGCTATCTCGAAGATTTATGCTCCGATCGCCGCTGAAAAAGGCTGTTTTGTGGTGGACAACTCGTCTGCTTATCGCATGGTGGACAGTGTACCCCTTGTCATCCCTGAAGTAAATGGCAACATTTTATCAGGATATAAAGTTGGAAATAATAAAGGGGGGATTATTGCGAACCCAAACTGTTCTACGATAATTGCGCTCATGGCGGTCACCCCACTTCATCGCGCTGTAGGAGTAAAGCGTATGGTGGCTTCTACTTATCAAGCTGCATCGGGCGCTGGTGCTCTCGCCATGGCTGAACTTGAACAACAGACTCGTGATGTGCTGAACGGTGACCCAGTCACCATGAATATATTTGGCTGGCAGTACGCCTTTAACCTGTTTTCGCATAATGCCCCAATGACTGAGAATGGATACAACGAAGAAGAGATGAAAATGGTGAAAGAAACGAAGAAAATATGGGATACGGAAGATGTCGATATTTCTGCTACTTGCATTCGTGTACCTGTTATGCGTGCCCACGCTGAAAGTATTAATATTACACTCGACAAAGAACTCGATGAAGTTGAAGCACGCGAAATTCTTCGCTCAGCAGCTGGGATCAAATTGATCGATGACAGAGAAAACAATCGATTTCCCACACCATTGGATGCCACTAATCAAGACAACGTCTATGTTGGTAGAATTCGTCAAGATATTTCACAACCTGGGAAGTTTGGCCTCGAACTATTTGTTTGTGGTGATCAAATCAAGAAGGGCGCAGCGCTCAATGCCGTTCAAATTGCTGAGCTTCTTTTATAAGAGCGCAAACTTTCATCTATCGCTGAGATAAACGAGTCACGGGCACGGAACTCGATCTTGAGAAAATAGGACTACGTTCTGGCCTTCAGGCGATTCCGGGAGCATTTCTGAAAGTTATGAATATTATAATTATAAATAGAAGCCTACAACTACTATTAAAAAAATAACCGTCAAACTTGTTGTGTATTATGTTGTGTATCATCATTTTAACAGTATGTACTTACATAAACCTATTTCATTTTCCCCTTGAAAACCGGCCTAGACACTACTGACTTCGGGATACTACGGTTTAGGTTCAGACCGACACTGCTCCCTGTGGTCGCGTGCTTACGGAGCGCAAATGCAAATGCAACAAGTATCTCTTCTTCGTCAACGATGGTTTGGTTCCAGTGACGCGAAACTGCCGGCATCAATTCTTCCTTTGTGCCGCCGTTATGAACCTCTCCAAGCTTGAAAGTCCGGCGATATTTTCGCAACGATGGGGCCTCGTATCAGAAGAAAATATGAAATCGAAAGTGAAACAGAACGAAGTCCAGCTCACCGTCAGCTTTGACAAATCGGCACGACAGCATTGTCTCTGAGTGTCCAGCCGAATATTTCCGCGGGAAGGAGATGCGATCTAAAGATCAATAGCGTAAACGTGATCAAGTTGAACAACAGGGTTGAACAACAAAAAAAAACTTACGTCTTCTTTTTCAACTTCGTTGCTAACCGTTAAGTTCCGATCGGTGTTGTCAAACGCTCTGGACACTGTAGTATTTTCGCTATTTTTATCGTCGACGGCACGTGTACTACGACGACGTGAATCCATGTGTATCCCCTCACGGTCAGGCGTCGCCTACTGTTATGGAAATGACGTCTACCGAGATAGTCTAGCTTAAAATTAATTTCAGACTCTTCCAGTGCAACTACATTGGGATACACGTAGGGCCTACAGTACGTGTACAAAAATCTAAAATTATCTATCTTCGTTGAATACTGTACACGTGTACAGTATGTGTAGTTGTGTACATGTACAGTAAAACGCGTTGTGGTTTAGTGTAAATAAATACCTAAAGTACTTTCGTACGAAGGTACGAAGGTAGCAAGATGGGAGAGTTGGAACACGGCAACAAACACGGCTCAGGTGGGCGGCGACGGGAATGTGCTCCCCGCCGCCCGAAGAAGATCATCGCTCGCACCCACTTAACCACGCAGGGGGTCTTCTTCACCGGAGAACCGACGAGAACGAGGGAGAGACGAAGGAGAGGGTCTCTACGTGAGTGCTGTATCAACGTAGCAGCGGTTTAGGAAGCAGATTTCTAGGGCTGCGCTAAACGGAGACGTAATATTCACACACACACTTGCTTGCTGCTTGACTCAAATGTGTGGTGGTTGTTTCGATTATTCTGTGTTTACTTTCAAGTTGAGGAGAAGTGTTCTTTTTGTAATAATCATGCAGTAATGATCGTGCAGCGTCACAGATCTCTCAGCTTAAGGAACATCACTTTCAGCATGCGAGCCTCGGCTGATATTGTTTGCACAAACTCACTGTCAGTGAAACTAGGCTGCATAAATCCTGCAGGCACATGATTCCCATACCGTTCTGCTTCGTCCAAAAATGATACTACCTCAACCGCCGTTTTGTCATCTGCTGTCAGTGTTCTCTTCGACATGCATTCGATCAGACTCAAGAAACATCTTTTCGCAAAGAACCACGTATCTGTCGCAAGTTTCTTCTCGCACGGTTGGAACGACTTTATGACACAGCTGATTCCAAACGCATAGTTTCCTTCAGCACAATAAAGCGTGCCGATTACTAGGTTGACGATACATAGATGGAAACATCTTGCATCTGGATTGGTATACATGATTGATACTTCTTCTCTTTCGATCCGGCGCATAATTTCCTCAGCATCTTCATTTGCATTAGTCATGATATATGCGACACATAAGTTGGCGAGGACGATGGCTGTGCAACTCAGCAAGTTATCACCATGTTGCTGCACGATAGGCTCGTAGTACTCGATGGCCTCATCATATTTGTGATCTGAACGTAACGACTGCATGAAAAAAACGTGTGCGACGTTCAAGCGCCAGGTTTCATGACCTGAGCAAAACTCTGCAGCTTGTCTAAATATCCGCTCCACCTGGGTGTAGTGTTCAAGATCCCAATATATTTTTGCTTTCGACATCAATACAGGCACGTACGACTCCAGCGCATCGTCATAAGCAAGGAATGATTGCTTCAATGCATCGTCATCACGTGATGCTCTAGATTCGTGGACAATACGAGTAATGCGTCTCAAGCCTTCAGCTTGATAACTATTTAAATCTTCAAAGCGTCTGTACGACTCTTCAGGAGACGTGTGAGTCAAGATAGCAGCATCAATAAACTTGTGAATATCTGGGGATAGCAGCTTTGACACAAGAGTTTGATTCTCTGCCATAACATCCGCCGCCAAGTCATAGAACGCATGAGCTGGTTTGCAATAGAGCAAAAGCAAGTTTCCGAAGGTTTCAGGGGGAAAGGGTGGTGACTGTAATAAAAAATTAAGTTTGTGAAAACCAGCTGTTGGGCTGGTATCCATGTGCATTAGTGCGACGTTATGAAGAGTCACCGGATCAAGCTCCTCCTCTGACCTTGGTGGCATATCAAGTAATGCCTTGTGATATCCAGATGGATTCTTCATGTCATACTCTATAGCTGCCTTTAGATTGAATGCTTCTATAAGCGCTGTCTTTTTCAGTAATGGAGTATTTCCTACGCTCTGTAATTCTTTCAGGTTGACGCTGTCAATCTGTGAGAACAGCTCTGGATATTCACGGAGGCCCCGATCGACAATTTCCGCTAGATATTTCATTGCTGATCCAAATTGTTTTGTGCGGTAGTGACACAGGGCAATATTATATGCTAAGTCAGCCTGGTAACCATGCGCGTGCATTGCATCCAAGAACTTTTGCAAGGCCTCTTCAGGGCGGCCCTCTTTCAAGAAACAGCAACCGAGTCTGACAGCAATCGCGGGATCGTCGTCCACGTGCCGTTTGAGCTTAGCTATACATGTCGACGTATCGTCCTGTTCGAAAGCAACAGCGGCTTGGATAATAGTCGAGCGGTTAATTTGTGTCGGGTCGTCTATTACTTTGGCAGCCTTTAACGCCTCCGGGTAAGTTGACGCCTTGTAGAGACACTGCGCGTAGTATGTTTTATACGCTGGATGCCCAGGGTACAGGCGCGAGAGTGACTCATACACGGTAACCGCAGCGTCAAAACAACCAGTATAATAGTAACAGTACCCGAGAAGGGACAGCGCAGGGCGAGAAGCGGGGTCGACGAAGAGCTGCGCCTCAAGGTCAGCGATGCACTCCTCGTGCCGCCCGTCTCTGATCAGTCCGTAAACTGCCTCCGTGATACCCCCGCCGGAAAAGTGATTGCAAGATTGCCGATAGGCGTGAGAGGTTCCCTGTGCGGCTGTCTTCCTTTTCCCTCCGAGCGACGCGATCATCAGCGGCTTCGTGGCGCAACCTTTCCAGCTTTTCTTCCAACTTTTAATTTATGTACGAGAGGGAGTTCGGCTTGTACAACGTACTGTACAGTACACGTACGTAGCCCTACATGTAATTTTGTACAGCTGTACCTTCGTACCTTCAGGTACACGTGTACAGCTGTACACGTACTACCGTACTTCCGTACAACGATAATAAACGTTTGTACCTGTAGCTATTTTTGGCACGGGAAATTTAATTAGCGGAGCGTGACCTTAAAACAATGTTGACTATCTATCTACGAAGGTACGAAGGTACAACGTACACGTACTCGTACATCCGGAAGTACTTTCGGAAGTATTTCCGAGAGTACCTTCGAAGGAGTTCGAAGGTACGGAAGTACTTTCGAAAGGCGAAGACTTTTGCGGGTCGAGCGAAATTAGACCGTCGATTGTTAGTTAAAACTGCAGTACACGTACAGTACACGTACTTTGAAATACTTATTTATTTACCTTTTTTTCCGGCAGTCATGTACTTTCGTACCTTCGTATTTATCTTATTACTGTACTTATTTACGCACTGCTATAATAGGGCTACAACATAAATCAGAACTACACGTACACAGCTACACACGCGTACACGTACATACAACCGCGGTCCCCGTCCGCCGCTCGCGCGCGTCCCGTCGAGGCGCGTCGGTCACCTCACGCCTCAAGCCGTCGCCGCCGATGTCGCGTTAGCCGCCGTCCGCGACGTCCTTCTTAAACGCGGCGATCTCCTTCGTCGCCGCGCTGCGCGGGAACCCCCGAGCGCGCGCGCCATATCACATCGCGCGTCGAAGTGCGACGGCCGTCGGTCAGTTGGGGAAGTGCGGGTCGGGTTGATCGGCGGTCTCGATCGGGACAGTGGTTTGAAACTCATACTCCAGGTCACGCACGAACGCTGCCTCTGCGTCGTCGCCCGGCGTGCCGTCGGGTTCGTCTGATAGAGTCGTCCAACGCCTCACCGCGCGCGCCCGCGCGCAAGTGGCGCGTCGCCTGAGCACGCCGCGCGCGGAAGTGGCGCGTCGCCCGAGCGTGAAAAGCCAGGACGCGTTGAGCTACGAACCCTCACTCGAAACTGCAACTACACGTGTACACGTACACGTATAAACGTACTGTACGTTTACGACTGCGGTGAACTACGCAGACCAGATTGAGGTTTTTCACCCAGATCTACGCACAGATATGCACAGATCTGTGCATAGACCCGATCAAAGCAATCGGGGGATTTTCCGATCAAAACTTTTGAAAGGGTATTTTCATCGCAATAGCCGATCAAAAGCTTAACGCGGGTGAAAAACCGCATTCAGGTCTGCGTAGAAACACGCGAGATCAAAGTTACAGTAGAGGGTTTTAGTAGCAAAATCGGGTCTAAAATCGGGTGGAAAATCGGGTCACCCCACCCGATTTTAGACCCGATTTTGCAACGACCCACCCGAATTCGGGTGAACCCACCCGATTTTAAAACCGGGTGGGTCAAAATCGGGTCTAAAATCGGGTGGGTACGAAACCTGAAATGACGGTTTAAATCGTCGCGTTTAAATCGTCAATGATGAGAGAGGAGAACTTTTTTTGTTGAAAGTTGCGTCCGGCCCTGTTCGAGCGCTGATTACGTCGTGATCATCACAGCGAGCGGTGCAATATTTTTGAATGGATCGACGCATCGTGATATTTCGAGTAAGTATGTACTTTCGTACAAGTTTTACCTTCGAAGGAGTTTCGAAGGTAAAGTACTTTCGTACCTTCGAAGGATTAGCTAGCAAGGCCAAGTACAACGTTGTAGCTACTACTACGATGGTACGGAAGTACGGAAGTACTTTCGTACTTCCATACTTTCGTACGGAAGTACTTCCGTACTTTCGTAACTCCGGAAATAGTAGAGTACTGTATGACAACTATCATAGTTTACGTGACATGTGTGCAACTGTGCATGCATCTCTTGGGCTACACGTACACGTACAACAGTCGTACGAAAGTACAACGTAGCTATACACGTACTGTACGTGTACAACGTTGTACGAAGGTACAGTACAAATAAGCTGTTTTTATTGTACAGTACTCGTACATGGCGTGGGAAACGCCACGTCCGTTTTTGCAGAAAAACGCTTCCGCGGCAAAAGAGAGAAATTATTTCACCAGAAGCGGCTTTCGCGAGGAGGAATCTCGCGGGAATCTCGCGGGAATGAGAGGACATGCGCATGATCACACCGGCTTCGTGAGTTTCTGCTCGAACTTCATGATTATGTATTGTTCAGAATGACGAACGCTCGCGTGCGTTATTTTTCT
>JACLAB010005826.1_pt1 | contig 26119 bp, 23 predicted proteins | sample 8027921 | NCBI WGS metagenome assembly JACLAB01 (sample SAMN15725117, study PRJNA655200) | protist metagenome | isolation source: fluorescence activated cell sorting (FACS) single amplified genomes of... | place: USA: West Boothbay Harbor, Gulf of Maine | collected 2000-07-19
ATCTCCCAGCCCACCACCAGAATTATATATGAGTATTTTCATCTAATTATTTGGACTTTTTGAAATTTTATTACAATATGTCTTCTAAATTGTCACTATCTTCTAAGTTTTTTTCATTTTTTATTTTTTTAATTTTTTGAAAATTATAAAAACTTATTGGTAAAAGGCATAGATAAACTAAGATACTTAACGACATGACAACAAAAGGATATACAAGAAGAAGTCCAAAGAATAGAATTATTCCAAATAATAAAAAAACAGTTGTTTTTCTTTGAATAATAATCTTTTTAAAAGAATAAGTGGGAAATTTACTTATTAACAATAATGAAGTTGTTATAAAAAATATTGGCGCAATGATATTGTAATCAAGTTTAATATAATCAAAATTAGTCATACTTATTATTAAAGGTGTTAAGACTAATATACCTCCTGCTGGGGAAGGTACTCCTTCAAAAAAGTTGTCCTTCCATGAAGGTTCTTGATTTGAATTTACATTAAATCTTGCCAATCTTAACGCAACACAAATTACATAAATTAAGCATAGCAACCAACCAAGTCTGTCTAGAGAACTTAATGTCCAAAAATACATGATGAACGCTGGTGCTACACCAAAACTTATCATGTCAGTCAATGAATCTAATTCTTTTCCAACTTTTGATGTTCCTTTAATTAATCTAGCAATCCTACCGTCCAGACCATCAATTAAAGCTGCAATAATTATAGCTATTATGGCTAAATCAAACTGGCCGTTAAAAGAAAATCTTATGGAAGTTAATCCTATGCAAACACCTATTAGTGTTAGCATGTTAGGCAAAATCATTCTTACATTTTTTTTTTCTGTAATTACTTTCAGGTTATTTTTTGGTTGCTCCATAATTATTTTTTAGCCAGTAATGTTTCGCCTGAAATCGCTTTTTGACCAACTTTAACAAGTGGTTCATAATTTTCATAATATACATCTGCACGACTTCCAAATCTAATCATACCTATTCTTTCACCTTGACGTAGTGTTTGACCGTTATTTGTTTCACAAACTATTCTTCTTGCAATTAAACCAGCTATTTGAACTATTATTATATTATTTCCACTTGTGTCTTTTATTTTATAATAATTTCTTTCATTATCTTCACTTGCTTTATCAAATGATGCATTTAAAAATTTTCCTGGTTTATATAAAATATCTTCAACCGTTCCCGCACATGGTGATCTATTCACATGACAATCAAATACATTCATAAATATACTTATTTTTTTAAATTTTCTATTTTCCAAACCCACTTCCTTAGGTCCATCTACTTCCTCAACTTTAATGACTTCGCCATCTGCTGGACTTACTAAATAATTATCGTCTTCAATTACAACTCTATCTGGGTCCCTAAAAAAATAATATACCCATATCGTTAGAACTAATCCTATCGTTCCTAAAAAGCCATTTAGAACCAACAGAACTATTGTTATAAAAACTGCAATTACTAAAAATTTATATCCTTCTGTATGTATTGGTGGAAATATCTTTGTGAACATATTCTTCCTATTTGCTAATTTTTGATTAATATGTATATAAACCAGTCAATTTCAATTAATAAGATAAATTTATTTTAATGAGTAAAATCAAGGTAAATAACCGCATTGTTGAGCTAGATGGCGATGAAATGACACGTATTATTTGGGAGTTTATAAAAAGCAAACTAATTCTTCCATACCTTGATTTAGGCATTGAGTACTATGATCTTGGCATGAAAAGTCGTGACAACTCAGATGATCAAATCACTATCGACTCTGCTAATGCTATCAGAAAAATTGGTGTGGGAATTAAATGTGCAACAATTACCCCTGATGAGGAAAGAGTTAAAGAATTTGATCTAAAAAAAATGTGGAGATCTCCTAACGGAACTATAAGAAATATTATTGGAGGTACAGTATTTAGAGAACCAATCATTTGTAAAAATATTCCAAAATTAGTTCCATCATGGACAGATCCAGTAGTAATTGGAAGACACGCTTTTGGAGATCAATATAGAGCAACTGATTTTAAAGTGCCTGGCAAAGGTAAATTAGAAGTTAAGTGGACATCTGAGGATGGAAAAGATGAAATAAAACATGAGGTATTCAATTTTACAGGTCCTGGTGTAGCACTATCAATGTACAATTTGGATAAATCAATCGAGGACTTTGCAAGATCTTGTTTTAGTTATGGATTAATTAAGAAGTGGCCTGTTTATATGTCTACTAAAAATACAATTCTAAAAAAATACGATGGTAGATTTAAAGATATATTCCAAGAGATTTTTGAAAAAGAATATAAAGAAGATTTTGAAAAAAATAATTTAACATACGAACACCGATTAATTGATGACATGGTTGCATGTGCAATGAAATGGAGTGGTAAATATATTTGGGCATGTAAAAATTATGATGGTGATGTTCAGTCTGATACAATGGCTCAAGGTTATGGTTCTTTAGGATTAATGACTAGTACACTTTTAACACCAGACGGAAAAGTAATGGAAGCCGAAGCAGCCCATGGAACTGTAACTAGACACTACAGAATGCATCAACAAGGTAAAGAAACTTCAACAAACCCAATTGCTTCTATATTCGCTTGGACTAGAGGGCTAGCTCATAGAGGAAAATTAGATAATAATAATGATTTAATCAAATTTGCACAAACAATTGAAAAAGTTTGTATTGAGTGTGTAGAAAATGGAGCAATGACAAAAGATTTAGCAATCCTTGTTGGGCCATCAAGTAAATATCTAACTACCAATCAATTCTTAGATGAAATTGATGGTAATCTTAAAAACAAATTAAATTAAAGTTTTAAGTTTTTTAAAAGCTTCTTCTATTTTAGACTGATCTTGTCCTCCAGCTTGCGCAAAATCTTTTCTTCCACCGCCACCTTTTCCACCAATAATTTCTGAACCAGCTTTAACAAATTGAACTGCATCAAATTTATCTATTAACTTTTCAGTTACCCCTACTGCAATCCCAACTTTACCATCTTTGCTTGCAAAAACTATTATTACACCATCGCTTAATTCCTTTTTACCTTTATCTACGAGTTTTCTTAATTCTTTTGGGGGAAGGCCTTCTACTTTTTGAAATCTTAATTTTATTCCATTAATTTCTTCGTCTTTAATTATATTTTTTGACTTATCTTCTATAATTGAATTAATAGATATTGTTTCTAATTGTTTTGTAAGATTTTTAATTAAAATTTTCTGGTCAGTTTCATCTACAAATGGTTTTCCACCCAATTCTGTTATTTGCTGGCTCAAACTGTTTATTATTTTATCATTTTTTTCTAATGAAATACTGGATAATTTTTCTTTATTTTTATGATAATCCTCCAATTGTTTGTCTCTTAATGCCTCAATTCTTCTAACGCCTGCTGCAATTGAAGATTGGCTAATTATCTTAAATTTCCCAATCTCCCCGGTATTTTTAACATGAGTTCCACCACATAGTTCTGTTGAAAAAAATTTTCCCTCTTCATCTCCCATTGAAAGAACTCTTACCTCTTCACCATATTTTTCTCCAAATAAAGCTAGAGCACCATTTTCTACAGCCTCGTCTGGTGTCATTAACCTTGTTTTTACATCAGATTTTTTTGAAATCATTGTATTTACGTAATTTTCAATTTTATCAATTTCCTCATTTAAAATAGGTTTCATGTGACTAAAATCAAATCTTAATCTATTAGGTTCAACCAAAGAGCCTTTTTGAGTTACATGAGTACCCAAAACTCTCCTTAATGATTCATGTAGTAAATGAGTTGCAGAGTGGTATGCACGCATATTTTTTCTTCTTTGAGTATTTATTTTTAATGAAACCACATCATCTAATTTGATTGAACCTTCTGTTACTCTTCCGTAATGAACAATCAAGTCATCTAATTTCTTTTGAGTATCATTTACCTCAAATTTAAAATTATCTGCAACAATTTCACCTGTATCGCCAATTTGACCACCAGATTCTCCATAAAATGGTGTTTGATTAACAACAATTATCGCTTCATCACCTTCAACTAAAATTGATACTTCTTTATGACTTTTTAACAAACATTTTATAACACCTTGGGATTGATTATTTTCATAACCTAAAAATTCTGTCGATCCATTTTTATCTTTTATGCTATACCAGATTTTTTCAATAGCACTATCGCCAGAACCTTTCCAATTTTTTTTAGCAAGTTCAATACTCTCTCTCATTAAAATACCAAATCTTTCTTTATCAAATTTTAATGATTTAGATTTTAGTATGTCCTCTGTTAAATCTATTGGAAATCCATATGTTTCATAAAGTTTAAAGGCTATATCTCCAGGCAAAATTTTATTAATTTTTGTAATTTCTTCATTTAAAATCTTAATACCTCTATCTAACAAAACTAAAAATTTTTCCTCTTCCATTTTTAAAGTTTCTTTAATTAATGACTCTGCTCTCACTAATTCTGGATAATTAGCTGACATTTCATCTTTAAGTGTTTCAAATAAGTTATAAAATACTGGATCCTTAGATCCAAGCAAATGAGAATGTCTCATTCCTCTTCTCATAATTCTTCTAAGAACATAACCTCTCCCTTCATTAGAGGGCAGTACACCCTCTGCAATTAAAAAAGCGCTAGCTCTTAAGTGATCTGCAATAACTCTAAAGCTAGATTGATTTGACTGATCATATTTTACTTTAATAATTTCAGAAGCAGAGCCTATAATCTTTTTAAAATGATCTGTTTCATAATTATCATGTGTACCCTGTAGTAAAGCTGCAATTCTTTCTAATCCCATTCCAGTATCAACAGATGGTTTTGGAAGATCTATTTTCTTATCTTTTGAGATTTGCTCGTATTGCATAAATACTAAATTCCATATTTCTATAAATCGGTTTCCATCTTCATATTTAGTACCTGGTAAACCTCCCGCTAAATGATCACCATGATCATAAAAAATCTCCGAACATGGTCCACATGGACCAGTTTCACCCATTGACCAAAAATTATCAGATGTTGCTATTCTAATTATCTTGTCATCGCTAAAACCAGCTATTTTCTTCCAAAAATTGAAAGCTTCATCATCTTCATGATAAACTGTTACATAAAGACGATTTTTATCTATACCAAAATCCTTAGTAATTAAATTCCAAGCATAATTAATTGCCTGTTCTTTAAAATAATCTCCAAAAGAAAAATTTCCTAGCATTTCAAAAAATGTGTGATGTCTTGGTGTATAACCAACATTTTCTAAGTCGTTATGCTTGCCACCTGCTCTTACACATTTTTGTGACGTTGTGGCTCTTTGGTAATCTCTTTTCTCAAGTCCTGTGAATACATTTTTAAACTGAACCATTCCAGAATTAGCAAACATTAAAGTAGGATCATTATTTGGAACTAAATTGCTCGACTCGACGATTCTATGATCATTCTTTTCAAAAAATTTTAAGAATGTGTTTCTTATTTCATTTAATGATTTGTCTGCCATATTTTTAAAATACAGCTTTTTTATTTTATGTCTAGATAACAGTAAGGGAAAAAAGGCGCTTAAATTAAGCGCCTTTTAATAATTAAAGATGACTTTTTAATTAATTCTTTTTAGGAGGTGTTACTTCCTCTTTAATTACTACTTCTGGATCTTCAATTTGATCTTTTGCAGCTTTTTCTGGGTCAAGAGGATTTCCTTCAATTTTTTTTGCTATTACTCCAGCTTTTTCTCTTATTGACATTTCTATTTCAGCTGCAATATTAGGGTTTTCCTCTAAATAAATCTTAGCATTTTCACGACCCTGTCCAATTTTTTCACCTTTATATGCGTACCAAGCGCCAGATTTTTCAACTACTCCAGCTTTTGCCCCAAGGTCAACTAGTTCACCAACTTTACTAATACCTTTTCCATACATAAGGTCAAACTCTACTACTTTAAATGGTGGGGCAACTTTATTTTTAACTACCTTAACTCTAGTTGAGTTACCAATAATTTCATCACCATTTTTAATTGCTCCAATTCTTCTAATATCCATTCGTACAGATGAGTAAAATTTAAGGGCATTTCCTCCTGAGGTAGTCTCTGGACTTCCAAACATTACTCCTATTTTCATTCTAATTTGGTTAATAAAAATCATCATAGTATTAGTGCTTGAGATTGAACCTGTTAATTTTCTCAAAGCCTGACTCATTAATCTTGATTGAAGACCAACATGATGATCTCCCATTTCTCCTTCAATTTCTGCTCGAGGAGTTAATGCTGCCACTGAATCAACAACAATTACAGAGATTGATCCTGACTTAACAAGAGTATCTGCTATTTCTAATGCTTGTTCACCTGTATCTGGTTGTGAAATTAATAATTCTTCAGTATCTACACCAAGTTTTTTTGCATAAACTGGGTCTAACGCGTGCTCTGCATCAACAAATGCACAAATTCCTCCAGCTTTTTGAGCTTCAGCAACAACCTGTAATGCTAATGTTGTTTTACCTGAAGATTCAGGCCCATAAACTTCAACAACTCTTCCTTTTGGTAAACCACCTATTCCAAGCGCTATGTCTAAGCTTAAAGAACCAGTTGATACTGACTCAACATCCATTGCTCTTCTTTGGCCAAGCTTCATTACTGAACCTTTTCCAAAATTATCTGTAATTTGAGCTATTGCAGCATCTAGTGCTTTATTTTTTTCGTTACCTTCTGCTTGTTGTGCTTTTGTAGTTTTAACTACTTTTAAGTTATTTTTAGTCATTTTTTGCCTTTTTTATTAATATTTTTAACTCTCGAATCATATTCTAAATGTACACATTTTGTTCTTATTGGCAATATATTTATTTTTTACTTAAAAAAATTAAATAATTACTGAAGTTTTAAGTGCTGGCTATTAAGAAGCCCAGATGCTTTGAGCAAATTATACTGAGCCATAAGGTAATTTCTTTCAGAATCAGCTAAAGAAATTTGCGCAGAAAGCAATAATGAATTTGATTGTATAACGTCAAGGGTTGTTCTGGACCCCCTTTCATATTCAGCGGCAATTCCTTCGTTAGCAATTTGAGCCGCTCTTACTTGAACTTTAACAGAATTTAAAAAACTTTTTGAAGACTCTAAACTTGACCATGCACTAGCTACATTAGTTTCATTTGTTCTAATTACATCATCTAATAATAATCTTTTTCTATTAGTTAAGTTTGAATTTTTATTAATAGTAGATCTTGTTTTTCCACCTGAATAAAAAGGCCAACTAACAGTAGCTTTTAAAATATCTTTTTCTCTTTCATCAATAGTTGAGCTAATATCATCTACATAAGATCTTTCTAAAGATAAAGATGCAGTTGGTTTTAAGTCTGACTCTGCAATTTCTAAGTCTTTTTCAGATTTTTCTAAATCAAACTTTGCAATTTTAATATCTGGATTATTTTGTTTGGATAAATCGATTGCCTCATTTAATGTTTTTGGAATACTTACAATTGCATTTGTATTTTTTTTAAGTTGGTTTGGATCTGATATTTTTCCAATAATATTTTCGTAGGTAAGTTTGCTAATTAATAAATCACTTTTAGATTGTGTATATTGAGCATTTGCCCCTGCAAGTGATGACTCTGATTGTGCTAAGTCAGTTATGGTAATTTGTCCACGATCTAATCTAATTTTATTATTTTCAAATTGTCTTTTTAAAAGATCTAAATTTTTTCCATTAATATTAAGTTTTTCTCTCACTAAAATTAAATTTGAATATGCTTCAATAGCGCTGTAAAGAATATCTTGTTCTTTTTTAATAAGTGTTGCTTTAGCTAACTCTAATGCAGTAACATTTTTTTCAAGAGTTAAGCCTCGTCCAAAATCTAAGATTGTTTGCTCTAATTTTATGGAAGTTGTAAATGGATCAACATTATTTATAGTTACATCTACCCCACTTTGATTTGTAAGTTTATTAGTATCTTCTTTACTTTTTGATCCACTTAAAGTCAGTGAAGGTTTTAAATCTGCTTTTGAAATATTTATATCCTCCTCTGAAGCTTTTAGATTTTCTCTCTCTGCATTAAGCTGAATATTATTTTGATAAGTTTGATTTAATGCGTCGTATAAAGTAACACTTAGCGCACTACTAAGATTAAAAAATGTTAGGCAAATTATAATTACTACTTTTTTCATTTTCTTTTATATATCGCAGATTTAATTTGATGGTTACTATTTAAATTTAATATTATTGATGCATATTTAGGCATTTTTTTAAACATGTTCTCTGTAATTCTTTGGTAAGTTTGCATAAAATTTATTATATCATCTTTATTCATAATTTTATGACTAGACGATCTTTTTGTTTTAAGTCGAAGTTTATGCTCTTGTTTTAGCCTCCATTTTTGAAGCAAACTGAAGTTTTTTGCTTTTAAATACATCATACAATTTAATTGAGAATACAATTTTTTATAATCAGTTTTTAACTGCTGATTTACATATCTTCTCCATATCAATTTTTGATCATTATATTTTTCTAGAGAATTTATTGATTTTTTAAGAGTTTTATTCAACTCTGCTTTTGCTCCTACACACCATCCTTCAAATATTATTACATCTGGTTTTTGATTTATTTTGTACCAACTTTTTTTTGGTGATCGGTCATCTATTGCTTTATTAAAATTTGGTAATTCAATTTTTTTAAAATTTTTACTCTTTGCTTTCTTAAAGAAATTTAACATCATCTGAATATCATGTGTCCCAGGTACGCCTCTTGTCATTAGCATTGGATGAATTTTTTTTGATAAGGCTACTCTTTCTTTTCTAGTTTTATAAAAATCATCAATTGAAATTTTAAAAACTTTAAGTTTAAAGTATTTCTCTAATATAATTTTTATTATCGAGCTAATAGTTGTTTTACCTGTTCCTTGTCCACCAGCTAATCCAACAAAATAGGGTTTTTTATTATTTGAATTTTTGACAATTGAAAAACACATAGGAATTAAAAAAGACTTTAACATACCTTCTTTGTTGCTAAATTTTTCTTTTGAAGTTTCTTGTGATTTAATAAATCTAAAACAATCTTTTTTTACTTTATCAAAACAAATTTTTGTTGATTGCATAGAAAATTACTTTTTTTGGTCCAAAGGATGATTGTTGCCATCAATTAATGTTATATCTTTTAAATCAAAAGTATTAATTTCATCAATACAACCTAGATTAAATCCTGTCATAGATGGATTGCTTCTTGGATTATGATGAGTATAAATTCCACAAATTGAACAGAAATAGTGTTGAGCAACTTTTGTATGAAATTGATAAAGTTTTAATTTATCTTCTCCTTTAACTATTTTAAAATCCTCATTTTTAACCATAGACATAATTGCTCCTTTTCTTTTACACATTGAACAATTGCATCTTAAAGTTTTTTCTAAATCTCCATCTAAATTTATTTCTGCTTCAACTTCTCCACAGTGGCACATTAATTTTTTCATTTTATTTCCTATCTTTTATGTGGTTTTGACCGTCACTTACAAAGGTATTTATCTTAAATAATTCATGTGGCTCTATTTCGTCAATGCATCCCACGTTAATACCAAAAGTATTTGGATCACTTCTTCTTAAATTATGAGTATGAGTTCCGCATTCTGAACAAAAATGATGCTTTGCGACTTTTGTATTAAATTGGTAAGTCTTAATTTTATTTTCTCCTTTAACGATCTTTAAGTCTTCTTTATTAACCGTTGTAACCATAGCACCTTTTCTTTTACACATTGAACAATTGCATCTCATTAATTTATCTATATCTTTTTGAAGATTAACTTGAATTTCTACTTCACCACAATGACATGTTAATTTTTTCATTTACCTTCTTTATCGATTTAATTATCTAATTTAAACTATCTCTGGTTGAAGTTATCCACAAGCATACAAAATGTAGTTTCGATGTTCACCTTTTGATTCACTTTTGATTCAGTTACAGACTCAAAATACAACCTCTTGCGTGTATTGTATAACTAGTCTATAAATAAGAACAAAACAAGAACATGAAAATTACAATCCCTTATTATCTACATAAAGCTGGCGCTGGTTTTCCATCACCTGCAACAGATTATATCGAAGAAGATATTGATTTGAATATACATTTAATAAGAAATGTTCCGGCTACCTTCGTCATCAGGGTGCAAGGTAAATCAATGGTAGATGTTGGAATTAATGATGGAGATTTACTGGTTGTTGATAAAAGTTTAAAACCAAGAAACTTTTCAACAGTGATTGCAAACGTTCATGATGAGCTAGTCGTTAAATCTTTAGTTCAAGAAAGAGATAAAAAATTTCTAACTTCAGGATCTAAAGAATTTACTGACAGAATTTTAATTAATGAAGAGCAAGATATATTTATCTGGGGAGTTGTAACTTATGTCATCCATTCTACGTACTAGAAAAATAGCACTAGTTGATTGTAATTCTTTTTACGTTTCTTGTGAAAGGTTATTTAATCCTAAGATAAGAAGAAAACCTGTTGTAGTCTTATCTAATAATGATGGCTGTATCATCTCAAGATCTACTGAAGCAAAAGCTTTAGGAATTAAAATGGGTGAACCTTATTTTAAAGCAAAAGATATTATTATTAAAAATAAAGTTGAAGTTTTTTCATCTAATTATTCTTTATATGGGGATTTATCTAGAAGAGTAATGAGAACTCTTAAAAGGTTTAATTCAGATATGGAAATTTACTCTATTGATGAAGCATTTCTAGATTTATCAAACTTTCCAGATCAAGATGTAGAAAAAGTTGGAAAAGAAATTAGAGAAACAGTTTTACAATGGACTGGTATTCCAACTAGTATTGGAATTGCTAAGACAAAAACTCTAAGCAAAATTGCAAACCACATAGCAAAGAAAAAGCAATCAGGGGTTACTAGTTTAATTGGAATTGATAACTTAGATCCCGTACTTGAAAAAATTGAAATTAATGATGTATGGGGTGTTGGTAAGCAGTTAACAAAATTTTATAATAAAAATGGAGTTTATAACGCTAAGCAACTTAAGAATAAATCTAATAGTTGGATTAAAAAATCCTCTAATGTTTTAGGTTCAAGAACCGCAATGGAGCTTAAAGGAATTCCTTGTATTAATTTAGAGACAACTACAACAAAAAGAAAAAGTTGTGTTGTTTCAAGATCATTTGGGAAACGAGTTGAAAGATTTCAAGAATTAAAAGAAGCAGTTGCAAATTATTGTTTAAATGCATCTGAAAAAATTAGATCAGAGTCGTTAGTTGCAAAAGCAATCACAGTATTCGTTAGAACTAGTCCGTTTCAAAGAAACTATGGGTATTATTCAAATGCAAAAACAATTGATTTTCCAATTGCAACGAACAACAGTATCGAGGTAGTTAAAACTGCGGTTACAATATTAGAGAGTATATTTAAAAATGGTTACCAGTATCAAAAAGCAGGGGTTATGCTTACAGGATTATCTAACGCTAGTGACAAAACTAATCTATTTTCATCTGAAAAAGATGAGAAAATTAACAGTTTAATGAGGTCTATTGATAACACTAATCATCGATACGGAAGATCTACTCTAAGTGTTGCAAGTGCTGGTGTTCAAAAGAGATGGAATATGAAAAGAGAGTATTCTTCTAAGATAGATACAGCTGATTTTTATTCTCTACCAACAATTAGAGCTATTTAAATTTTACTTTATGTCTGTCTGAAAAACACTGGTTACTATAAAATAAAACTATTAATAAAAGCCCTAAAAAATATTTCATTACTTTATTTTTTCGATATCATTGATATTTGACAAACACTTATCAAATTCATCTAAATTTTCTCTTAAAGCTAAATTAGAAATTGAATATATCATTATCAGCAACAAAACCAAAGGAACCGAAGTAACAATAGAAGCATTGCTTTGCATTAAAAGAATATAAAAAACTATAAAAAAAGCTGAGCGAATTAAAACTGTTTTTCGAAAAACACTAATAATTGAAAGAGAATGTTTTAATAAATTAAAAAAACTCATTTTTGATGGACCGAAATATCTGGTTCCTCTTACAGAAGGTATTGATAACAAGTCTTTTTCTACTTTTTTTAGAGAACCAGAAAAGCTATTCCATGTGGCTTTTTCATTTAACATTTTTTCAATGGTTGATTTTGATAAACAGGTAAAATTACCAAATTTAATAGAATGTCCTGTAAACCCAAAAGTTAAAATTTTATGAAATTGATAACAAGTTTTAAAAAATAAACTTTCTGATCTTTTGGTTCGTTCTCCAATTATAGTTTTATCATTAGATTGCTCTGCAAGTTGTATAAAATTTTTGATTTCTTCAGGTTTATCTTCTCCGTCACCATCCATTGGTATTACAAAATCATATTCTTTTTTTTTAGAAATGTATTTAAGCCCTGAAGCGATACATCTTGCATGACCCCTATTTTCTTTCATATTGATGATTTCAATAGAGTTAATGTTTTCAATGTTTGGGTAATTATCTATTATTTGTTGGGATGAAGCATCATTTACGACAATTATTGATATTTGAGATGTAAGATCTTTTATTTCAAAATTAATATCTTCTATCAATTTAGTTAAAGACTCTCTGTCATTAAAGATTGGAATTAAAATTATGAATTTTTTCATAGCTATTTTGAACCAACACAAACACCATCAAAACACATATAATCTCTCAATTCATCAAGTTTTTCTCTTTCAACAAAACCGTTCCAAATAGGCCTTGATTTAAGATGATACGATAAATTTCCAGCATTCCACTCATTTCCATAAACAACATTTATTATCGAATTAAATTGCTGATCCCAAACATATTGAGTTTTAATAGCAATTTCTTTTCCAGGGTAATCAGTTCTTTTATCCTCTTTTGAAATTGAGACGTATGAATAAAGGATGGGTGATAGAAAAAATAAAAAGATAAATCCAATAACAAATGGTTTTAGCTTATTAATATTTATTTGAGCCTGAAATAAATAAATAAAAAAAGTTCCAAAAAATAAATAAAATGGTGTCATCCACATAGTTCTAATTTTAGAACCAGTAATAATTGATGTTAATAGCATTAAGATAATTGGTAAAATATTTATAGCTAATAAAAAAAGAAGTTTCTTATCTTTGAAATTAAATTTAAATTTGATTTTTTTAACTAATAACCATACCAAAATTAAAAATGGAACTAATAGACTAATTTGTTTTAATAAAAAAATTAATGGAAATTTAACATAATCTATTAAGCTAGATTGTTCTAATCCAGTTCTAGCAAGCCCATAAATTATAGTAATAAAATCATTATTATTAAGCCAAATCAAATGAGGTACCAGGGTAACTAAAAATACTTCTAGGGTTATTAAATATTTAAAATCAAATTTTCTATCTTTCTTTATAAAAATTAAATAGATGAATAAAAGATCAATTGAAGCTAAGAGATAAACAAATAAATACTTTGATAGAAATCCAAACGCTGCAAATAAACCAACCAAAAAACAATCAGTAAATTTTACTTCTTTATTGTTGTAAATTTTCCATGAAAAATAAACCGTTAACGACCAAAATGGTAATTGGCAAACATTTACATTAAATTCTGGAGTAGTAAAATTGTAAAAATAAATAGCTTCAATTAGTAAAACTGAAATTAGACCTAGTAAATTGCTATTAAAAAATTCTTTAGAAAATTTAAACACATAATAAAAAGAAATAATAACAAATATTTGACTAAGAAAATAGTAAGCCCAGTCTTGAGAGCCAAAAATTTGAAAAAAAACTTCTGAAAAAAAAGCACTCATTGGAGGATGTTTATTAAAACCCCAATCAAGATTGCTTCCCCATGCTAATGCCTCAATAGTATCTAGCGGTAAATTTTGATTAGTTAAGGATGGAACTAGAGTCCAAAATATAAGATGAGCTAAAACAAAAATATAAAAAATATTATTTATATTTCTAGTATTATTGGTCATTTACAAATATTTATAACAATTCAGCTTGCTTGACACCCCTAATTTGCTGAATATACTGCGAAAATTCAAAATTATACTATGCCAAAGACTACTAAAGTTAAAAAAAAAGTTTCAAAATCTAAAGCTAAAGTTGCAAAACCTCAAGCTAAAGTTACAAAACATAAAGCTAAAGCTGTAAGCAAAACAAAGGTTGTTATTAAAGTTCCTATAAAAATTTCTAAAACTTATGTACCTAAAGATACTGAAAAATATATGTGTGAAAAACATAAAGTGTTCTTTAGAATTAAACTGACAGAGTGGAAAAAAGATTTAGTAAAAGCTAATAATGATGCACTTTACCATGGTAGTATGGATGACAATAGTATTTCTGCTGATGTTGTCGATCAAGCAAGCTCTTACACAGATAAAAATGTTGAAATGAAAGCTATCAATCGACAAATAAAACTAATCTCTGAGATTGATAAAGCATTGGCAAGAATTAGAGAAGATATTTATGGTTACTGTTTAGATACCGCAGAACCAATTGGATTAAAAAGATTAATGGCAAGACCTGTTGCAAAATACACGATTGCTGCACAAGAAAAGCATGAAAAAAATGAAAAAGTACATGCAGATGATTAATCTAGAATAATTAATTAATGGATAAAAATAATATTAAATTAAAAAAAAAGAAAATAACAATCTTCAAGAAATTTTCTATAAAGATGCTCCAAAAAAAGGTCAACTATAATTATAATGAAAAAAAATAAATCTAATAAAAATTCAATTTCATTTCTTTTTGCCAAAAAATATATTTATATTTATTATCCTATTATATGGATATTTCTGTTATTATATGTTTTCACTAGATGAATAAAAAATTAATATTAATTATTATTATTGTTGTAGCAATTGAGCTATCAGGGAATGGTATCTTGAGCTCTTTATATAAACTAATGAGCTAATGATTAAGGCTGAGGTGGAAACTCTTTCTTATTAATAAATTGATATCCTTTTATTACACCTTCTCTTTTAGAAATATCAACATACCATCTCAATAAATTTTCATAGCCTTTAAGGCCAATATCGTGCCACTCATGTCTTGCGATCCATGGCCAAGTAGCAATATCGGCTATTGTATATTTTTCTCCAGCAAGAAATTTAGTATCTTTTAATCTGTTGTCTAATTCTTGGTAAATTCTCTTTGTAATTTTAAAATACCGCTCCTCACCAAATTCACTTTTTCCAGGATTGTAATGATGAAATTGATGGTGTTGACCAATCATTGGTCCAATTGTTCCCATTTGAGCCATTAACCATTGATTAATTTTTAATCTGTCTGAATGATTATAAAACATTCCACTTTTTTCTCCCAAATACATTAAAATTGCCCCTGACTCAAAAATACTTTCATTATTATCATGATCAGTAATTACAGGAATTTTGCTGAAAGGAGATATCTTTATAAATTCAGGTTTGAAATGGTCTCTATCATCTAAATCAACCTTTGTTACTTTATACTCATAACCGATTTCCTCAAGCATAATAGATATCTTTTTACCATTTGGAGTATCAGCGGTAAAAAGTTCTATCACTTTTTAACGCCAAGTCTTTCTTGTGCGGCTTTTGATGTGGTTGTAAACTCGAATCTAAGCTTTTCATCTGGTTTTGCATATTTAAAACAGCCTCTGGCAGCCAATGCACCTTCATGAAAGCCTGATAAAATCAATTTTAGTTTACCTGGATAAGAACAAATGTCACCGATTGCAAATATTCCATCAATGTTTGTCTCAAAATTTTCAGTGTTAACCTCAATAGCCTTTTTATTAATATTTAATCCCCAATCTAATATTGGACCTAATTGCATAATTAACCCAAAAAAACCAAGAACATAGTCTGTTTTAAACTCTTTGGTTTCTCCATCATCATGTTTAATTTTAACTGAGCTAATATTTTCTTCTCCTGAAACTCTATCTATTTGGTATTTTGTATGTAAGTTAAGTTTACCTTGCTCATGTAATTCTTTAACTTTTTGAACACTAGAATCTGCTCCACTAAAGCCATCTCTTCTATGAATTAAGTTTACTTTAGATGTATTTGAAAGTTCTATTGCCCAATCAAGCGCTGAGTCTCCTCCACCAAATATTGATATTGTCTTATCTTTAAATATTGTCTTATCTTTTATTGAATAAAATAAAGAATTTCCCTCAAATCTTTCACATTCCTTTAAAGGAAATTTTCTAGGTTCAAAAGAACCAACTCCACCAGCAATAACAATACTTGCTACATCAAATTCTTGTTTACCACTTGTTTTAACATGCCATCTACTCTCAACTTTTTTAAGTTCTTCTACTCTTTCGTTTAAATGAAATTTAACGTTAAAAGGTTTAATTTGTTCTAATAAATTATTAGTTAACTCTTCACCTGTGCACTCAGGTACAGCTGGTATATCATAAATTGGTTTATCGGGATAAAGCTCAATGCATTGACCACCAGTTTTATCAAGATTATCTACAATCTCACAGCTTAATCCTATTATTCCCAATTGATGAGCACAAAATAAACCTGTGGGTCCTGCTCCAATAATTAATACATCCGTCTTATTCATTTAGCATTGTTTTTCAGGAATATTTACTACTAATCCATCTAATTCATCTGAAACAATTAATTGACAGCTTAATCGACTATTTTGTTTAGGCTCAAACGCCATATCCAACATGTCTTCTTCACCATCTTCTTTTGCTGGAAGTTTATCTAGCCATTTTTCATTTACATAAACATGACATGTGGCACAGGCCATCCCCCCACCACAATCCGCATCTATACCCGGAATATCATTTTGAACTGCACCTTCCATAACTGTAAGTCCATTTTGAACATCAATTGTATGATTTTGATTATCGTGAGTAATGTAATTTATTTTTGCCATTAATTAGATATAAGCTCTTAAAAAAAAAGGGCAAGTATGTATGAACATACTCGCCCTAATTTAAATATTTTACTTAGTAAAACTACTTAGCTCTTTTTCCGCTTACACTAGTTGCAGCAGCCCAAATTACTAGACCAAATGCAATTTTGTTAACAAAGTCAGCTAAATTGTAAACTACGTTAAGTGACTCTGCATCTACACCACCTGTTAGGTAACCAAATACATAACCTAATGGGTAAATTGCCCAACCTACTGTAACGATCATTCTCATTGCACCAAAAGCAGTTACAAGAGCCTTGTTTCCACTTTTTGCTGCAGCTTTACCAGCTTCACCTGAAAATATTTCATAAAGAATGTATACCCAACCAGCCATACCGATAATGAAACCAAGTGTAGCGTTGATGTATCCAGCTTCTCCTAAATATCCTCCAACTAGCATAACAACTGTCCCTAATAGCAATCTCCAGAACATTCCTGAATTTGCTTTACCTACAGCTGCTAGAATTAAATAGAATTCAATCATTTGTAGTGGCACAGTAATTAACCAGTCAATATATCTGTATACTGTTGGTGATTCACCTGTAGTCACCCATACTTCTCTCATGTACACGTAGTGTATGAATGCAACACCAGTTACTAGACCTGCAACAATAACTGAAGTTCTCCAGCCGGCTGCTACATTGCCAGTTTCCATGAAAAAGAAAACAGTAGCTGCTAACATTCCCATAGATATTACCCAAAACGAAATTCCAACAAAATCATCTTGAGCTAACATAGCGTCTGCGTTTGCAACACCTGTAGCACCTAATAGCGCAACAGCTGCAAGAGCAAACAATTTAAGTTTTTTCATAAAAAACTCCCTCTTTAGTTAGTTTTTATTTATTAGTTTATATAAACTAAGTTTAAGACTCCTTAAACTAAGATAGTGCGTTAAATAACAAATAAAATTAGATTAATGAAGACTTAATTGTCATTAATTAACATTGATTTTACTCATATTTTAAAATTAAATGCAATTTTTAATTTAAAAACCAACAATTTTAGTAAAATCGAATCAAAATTTATGTCTAAAAAGTTTAGTGAAATTTATGATAAATCTTTACAAAATCCTGAAAAATTTTGGCAAGAAGCATCAAATGATATCTTTTGGTTTAAAAAACCAACTAAAATTTTAAACAAATCTAATCCACCATTTTATAAATGGTTTGAGGATGGAGTAACTAACACATGTTACAACGCTTTAGATATTCATGTAGACCAAGGTCGAGGGGATAAACTTGCTTTAATTTATGACAGTCCAATAACTGGAAATAAAAAGCAGTTTACCTACAAAGAATTAAAAGAAAAAGTTTCAAAATTTGCAGGAGCATTAAGAAATCAAGGAGTTAACAAAGGGGATAGGGTTATAATTTATATGCCCATGATTCCTGAGGCGGTTATTGCAATGTTAGCTTGTGGGAGAATTGGAGCTATTCACTCCGTTGTTTTTGGTGGTTTTGCTTCCAATGAACTTGCCAGTAGAATAGATGATAGCAAAGCCAAGGTAATAGTTACAGCGTCTTGTGGTTTTGAACCAGGAAAAACTGTTGAGTATAAACCATTGGTAGATGCAGCTATTAAAATGGCATCTCATAAAATAGATAAGACGATCCTATTTCAAAGAATAAATCATACTGTTGAGTTAAATGCTCCAAATGAAATCAGCTGGAACGAAGCACTTTTAAATGCAAAAGAAGTAGATTGCGTAAAAATGAATGCAAACGATATTGCATATATTTTATATACGTCAGGAACTACAGGCACTCCTAAAGGAATTGTGAGAGACATTGGCGGTCATATAGTTGCTCTTAAATGGACTATGAAAAATATTTATAATATTGATGCCGATGATGTTTGGTGGTCAGCAAGTGATATTGGCTGGATTGTTGGTCACTCTTACATTGTTTATGCGCCATTATTTAAAGGATGTACTACCGTCTTATTTGAAGGCAAACCAGTTGGCACTCCAGATGCTGGTGCTTTTTGGAAAATTATTTCTGACTATAAAGTAAAATCTTTATTTACTGCCCCCACTGCTTTTAGAGCAATTAAAAAAGAGGATTCTGAAGGTAAATTTTTTTCTAAATATGATTTAAGCAAATTTGAATCTTTATTTTTAGCAGGTGAAAGAGCTGATCCAGATACAATTAAGTGGGCAGAAAACTTATTAAAGGTACCTGTGATTGATCATTGGTGGCAAACAGAAACTAGTTGGGCCATTAGCTCAAATTGTACGGGGATCGAAATGATGAAAACTAAATATGGTTCGGCTTGCAAAGCCGTTCCAGGTTATGATGTAAGAATTATGAAACCGGATCAGACATTGGCTAAACCAAATGAAATGGGAGATATTGTAGTTAAGCTTCCACTGCCTCCTGGAACTTTTCCAACATTATGGAATGCGGATAAAAGATATAAAGAAAATTATATGACTAATTATGATGGCTATTACGAAACCTATGATGCAGGTCACATTGATGAAGATGGTTATATTTGGATTATGTCTAGAACAGATGACATTATTAATGTTGCAGGTCATAGATTATCAACTGGTGCAATCGAAGAAGTGTTGTCAGAGCATCAATCTGTTGCTGAATGCGCAGTGCTTGGTATTGCTGATAAACTAAAAGGACAATTACCTATTGGCTTAGTAGTTCTTAAATCAGGTGCGGATAAAGAGAATGAAATAATTTCAAAAGAATGTGTGCAGATGGTTAGAGATAAAATCGGACCTGTTGCTGCATTTAAAGTTGTCATTGTTATTAAAAGATTACCAAAAACAAGATCGGGAAAAATATTAAGAGGTACTATTAGAAAAATTGCTGACAATGTAGAATATAAAATACCTCCAACCATTGATGATCCAGCTATACTGTCTGAGATCAAAGAAGATCTTATAAAGAATAATGTATTAAAAGACTAAAGGTTTTCCTTCAGGATCACCCAAGATCTTACCATCTTGCATTTTAATTTTTCCACCAACAATTGTTGCTGTAGGTGTGCCTTTGAATTTATATCCATTAAAAGGTGACCATCCACATTTACTTTCAATGTTTTCATTTTTAATTTCAATTGTTTTGTTCATATCAACAATTGTAAAATCTGCATCAAACCCTTCTTTAATAAATCCTTTGTTCTTAATTCCAAAAATTTTAATTGGATTTTCACACACTAAGTTCATTAATTGGTTAAGGGTAAGTTTTTCGTCATTTACATGATTCAACATAACTGGCATTAACGTTTGAACACCAGGCATACCTGATGGAGAGTTCGGGTATTCTTTATCTTTATTCTTTTTTAAATGAGGAGCGTGATCAGAACCTATTGTATCATTAAGATTGTTTTTAACTCCATACCACAATCTATCATAGTGAGATTTATCTCTTAAAGGTGGATTCATCTGAGCATACGTTCCAAGTTTATCATAACAATCTGGCGCATAAATTGTTAAGTGCTGAGGGGTAATCTCAAAAGTAATATTACCTTTATGTTGTGATAAAAAATCAATTTCTTCTTTTGTTGTAATATGAAGAATATGAGCTTTCTTCTTATATCTTTCTGCAATTCTAACTATTCTTCTTGTAGATGATATTGCACATTCAGCACTTCTCCAAATTGGGTGCGAATGAACATCTCCATTTTTAATTAATTTTTTATTAATATTTAAAATCGCTTCATCTTCAGAGTGAACTGCAACAACTTTTGAACTACTTTGAAATACTTTTTCAATATCTTCTTCTTCAGCAACCAATAAATTACCAGTTGAAGAGCCTGCAAAAAGTTTAATTCCGCAACAACCTTCTAAGTTAACTAAATCTGCTAACTCATTAGCATTATCTGCTGTTGCTCCAAAATAAAAAGCATAATTGCAATACATTCTATTTCTTGCAAGATCTAATTTTTTTTGAAACTCTACCTTTGTCGAGGTTGGTGGATTGGTATTGGGCATTTCAAATACACTAGTAATCCCCCCCGCAATTGCTGCTCTACTTCCAGAGTGTAAATCTTCAGTGTCTGTTGAACCAGGTTCTCTAAAGTGGGTTTGGGTATCTATACACCCTGGTAAAACTGTTTGACCTTCAGCATTTATTGTTTCTTTAGCTTCTTCGGAAATTTGATCAATTTTATAAATTTTACCGTCTTGAATAGCTACATCTACCTCTTTTAATTCACCATCAATATAGCATTGTCCATTTTTGATTATAAGATCTAACATTCCAGAAAAAAGTAATTATATTAAAAATGTTTACTAATCAAATATGAATATCAAAAATGTATATATTTTAGATGATAGAGCGATACTTTACCTAAACGGTGAAGATACAAAAGAATTTCTACAAAATCTAATTAGCAACGATATTAATAAAGTCAGTGATAATAATAGCTGCTTTACATCCTTATTATCACCTCAAGGCAAATTTTTATATGAGTTTGTAATAATTAAACATAAATCTGGTTATTTGATTGATTGCGAAAAATCTCAAGTAGATGGACTATTTAAACAACTAAGTATTTATAAGTTAAGATCAAAAGTTGAAATTTTAAATCTTAGCAATGAATTTGTAGTTGCTGCTTTTAGCTATGAAAAATTTCTAAATTTTGATGAAGCTCAAGATATTGCTGGCTTTACTTTAAAATATAGAGAAGATCCAATTATTTTAGATCCACGAAATAAACAATTAGGAGCAAGGCTTATTATAAATTTAGAAAAACTTTATTTATCATTAAAGAAACTTGAGTTACACGACTCTAATATTAAAGATTATTACTCATTTTGTCATAAACTTGGAATAGTTCCGAAGGATTTTAACAAATTACAAAATAAACTGTTTGGTATTGAGTGCAATTATGAAGAATTAAATGGAATTGACTTTAAAAAGGGTTGTTATGTTGGACAAGAAAATACTGCTAGAATTAAACTTAAAAATAAGCTTTCAAAAAGATTATTTCCAATAAATATAATTAAAGGTGAATTAATTGAGGGTGAAAGTATTTATTTTAATGAAAATGAAATTGGTAAAGTTCTAATAGAAAAGGATTATCCGTTTGCCTTAATCAAATATTTAGATGAAAATTTTAATGGAAAATCTAATTTTAATACCGAGAATGCTTCAATTAATATTAAAAAACCAGATTGGATTAAATCTTAATAATAAATAAAGAAGTGATGTCTCTTAACGCTTTTTTTTCATAAATTTTTCCCACGCCATCTCATAAAAAACATAGACAAAAATACTGACAACCATAACCACAATAGTAAAACTTAAAGATCGAATTAAATCACCAAACCATAGATAGGATAATAAAGATATCCATGTCATGCCGATCATTTGCCAAATAATTGATTTATAAAATAATATTTTTTTAGTCATTGAAATCCTTTTATTAAAATTAATTGAATATTAGCTAAAAGCTTAAAAAGAGATTTCTATTTAGTAAAAAGAGTAATGAATTCTAACAAATATATTGCAGTTCCAATGTTTTGAGAAATTGAATATTTGTTTTATTTTCACAATAAATAAGCATAGCACAAAAATCTGAAAATATGATGAATAAAAGTTTGATTTTGGTGCGGTCGAAGAGACTCGAACTCTCATGGACTAGGTCCACACGGCCCTCAACCGTGCCTGTCTACCAGTTTCAGCACGACCGCAGCGTGTGTCATAATAAATGAATGACATCTATCTTTCAAATTGGTAAAAAACACCATGGAATTTACACAAGAAGTACAAAAGTCAACAGATCCTATTTATAAAAAAATCTCAAAAGTAATGCCTGAAATTGAATGGTCCGTGCACGCCCCATTTATTCATAAAATTAATAAACTTAAAAAAGAAAAAAATGCAGTAATTCTTGCTCACAATTATCAAACACCAGAAATTTATCATGGAGTAGCTGATTTTGCAGCAGACTCTCTTGCTTTAGCAATTGAAGCTTCAAAAACTTCTGCAGATATTATTTTAATGGCAGGAGTTCACTTCATGGCAGAAACTGCAAAACTAATGAGTCCAAATAAAAAAGTTATTTTACCAGATATGGATGCTGGGTGTTCATTGTCATCATCAATAACTGGTAAAGATGTTAGATTATTAAAAGAAAAATATCCAGGTGTGCCTGTAGTTTCGTACGTTAATACTTCTGCCGAGGTTAAAGCAGAAACAGATATTTGTTGTACCTCAGCAAATGCGATAAAAATTGTTGAGTCTCTTGGTGTTAAAAAAGTTATTTTTTTACCAGATGACTACTTAGCAAAGTATGTTGCTTCTCAAACAGATGTTGAAATAATTGCCTGGAAAGGCATCTGCATGGTTCATGACCAATTTAACGAAAAAGAAATACATGACATTAGAGAAAAAAACCCAGGAATAAAAATTATAGCACACCCTGAATGCCCGCCAGAGGTTATAAAAGCAAGTGACTTTGCTGGTTCAACTGGCGGTATGATTGATTATGTTAAGAATAATCAGCCCCAGAAAGTTATGATGGTAACTGAATGTTCAATGAGTGATAATATTCAGGTTGAAAATCCTAATGTTGAATTTATTAGACCATGCAACCTTTGCCCTCATATGAAAAAAATTACTCTTCCAAAAATATTAGATTGTTTAGAAAATGAAACTGGTGAAATAATCATGGATAAAGAAACAATTGAAAAAGCAAGAATTCCTGTTGAAAGAATGGCTGCCATAGGCAGATAATTAAGTGTCAAAAATAAAACTTAGCAAAGACTTTATTCGTAATACTGTTAAGAGAGCACTAAATGAAGATCTCTACCCTTCTGGAGATATAACTTCAAATTTAGTTAAAAATAATAAAGTTATAAAAGTTAAACTTTTATCAAATCAAAATACAATTGTTGGTGGGCTTTTATTTGCAAGACATGCTTTTGATTTGGTGGATAGCAAAATTAAATTTATATCTAAAAAAAAAGATGGTGCGCAAGTAAAAAAAGGTTCATTAATTGCAACAATTGAAGGTAAAGCAAAAAATATATTAATTGCAGAAAGGGTTGCTTTAAATTTTTTATCTCATATCTCTGGTATCGCAAATAAAACAAAAAAATTTGTAAAATTAGCTGGTAAAAAATCAAAAATTTGCTGCACACGAAAAACAATCCCAAACATTAGAGTTATTCAAAAATATGCTGTAAAATTAGGTGGTGGTACTAATCATAGATTTAACTTAAGTGATGAATTTTTGATTAAAGATAATCACATCGCCTCATCAGATATAAGAAGCATAGTTTCACTAGCTATTAAGAAAAAGAAGGGAAGAAAAATTACAGTTGAAGTTGATAATCTAAATCAACTTAAAGAAATTATGGGTCTTAAATTTAATACTGTCTTATTTGACAATATGTCTATTAAAAATTTAAAAACAGGAATTAAGATTGCTAAAATATATTACGAAACTGAAGCTTCGGGAAATATTAATTTAAAAACAGTAAAATCAATTGCTAAAACTGGTGTCGATAGAATTTCTGTTGGCAGCATTACTCATAGTGCTGCAGCTATTGATTTTAAATTAGAAATCTAAGATACAAATTTAGTTAAATCAGGTTTAAAATAATTTGGCCCCTTCATTACTTTTCCAGATTCATTATAAATAGGTTCGCCATTTTTACTCAACTTACTCATATTTGAATTCTGCACTTCCTCAAAACACTTATCTAAATTAATACCAAATGCGTGACCTGCTCCATAAGTTACATACAAAATGTCTGTTAGTGCATCAGCTACTTCTAATAAATCATTATTATCCATTGCTTCTTTTAGTTCTTCTAACTCTTCTTTAATTAGATCAATTCTTAATTTATTGATTTTATCTGTACTAAATGATGGTTTACTTTTGACTTCTTGGCCAAAAGTTTTCATGAAAATTCCTACTTTATTAAAATTTGACATTTTGCTCCTGTAAGTTTTTAAAAATTTAATGTATATTATAATTATTTATTACTTATAAATTAATCAATGAAATTAAGAAAAGAATTTGACAGCATTGGAAGTATTAATGTCCCTAGTAATAAGTATTGGGGAGCTTCCACCCAAAGATCAAATAAATTTTTTAATATAGGTAAAATTTTAGTTAATATTTCAATAATCAAATCTATTGCAATTATCAAAAGATCAGCTGCAATAGTTCATTCTAAAGATAAATTGATTACAAATAAAATATCTAGAGCAATTATCAAAGCTTCTGATGAAGTGATTAAAGGCAAATTGGATGAAAATTTTCCCCTAAAAGTCTGGCAAACAGGCTCGGGAACCCAAACAAATATGAATGTTAATGAGGTAATTGCTAATCGAGCAATAGAAATTTTGGGAGGTAAAAAAGGTACAAAAAAACCAGTACACCCAAATGATCATGTAAATAAATCTCAGTCAACCAATGATGTTTTTCCAACTGCAATGCATATTTCTGTAGCAGAAGAAACTATAAAAAAATTACTACCAAGTTTAAAAATTTTAGAGAAAGAATTAAAAAAAAAATCTACTGAATTTAAAGATATAGTTAAAATTGGAAGGACTCATCTACAAGATGCAACTCCACTTTCTCTTGGACAAGAATTTTCAGGATATTTTGTGCAGGTTACAAAAAGTATTGAAAGAATAGAATATGCATTGAAAGAAATTTATTATCTTGCTCAAGGTGGAACGGCTGTAGGAACTGGAATAAATTCAAAAAAAAACTTCGATAAGAAGATTGTAAAAGAAATATCTAAATTTACAAAAATTCCATTCAAACCAGCTGCCAATAAATTTGCAGAACTTGCGGCACACGACTCTATTGTAAACTTTTCAGGAACCCTAAATACTTGTGCTGTAGCATTAATGAAAATATCTAATGACATAAGGTTTTTAGGTTCGGGTCCTAGAGCTGGATATGGTGAACTTATATTGCCTGAAAATGAGCCAGGTTCATCAATAATGCCTGGAAAAGTAAATCCAACTCAATGTGAGGCTGTTACTATGGTTTGCGTCAAAGTGATTGGCAATCATAATGGTATAACTATTGCAGGTTCTCATGGTCATTTTGAATTGAATGTTTTTAAACCACTAATTGCACATAATATTTTGCAATCAATCGATTTGATCGCTGATAGCACAAAGAATTTTGCTCTTTACTGTGTTAAAGGAATAAAAGCTAACAAGAAAAAAATTCAAGAACATTTGGATAATTCACTTATGCTAGTGACAGCTTTAGCACCTCATATTGGATATGATAATGCTGCAAAGATTGCAAAAACTGCTCTTAAAAATGACACAACA
>JACLAB010003990.1_pt1 | contig 26099 bp, 16 predicted proteins | sample 8027921 | NCBI WGS metagenome assembly JACLAB01 (sample SAMN15725117, study PRJNA655200) | protist metagenome | isolation source: fluorescence activated cell sorting (FACS) single amplified genomes of... | place: USA: West Boothbay Harbor, Gulf of Maine | collected 2000-07-19
AAAGACGACCAAACTCTCGTCGTCGTCGTCGTCGTCGTCATCATCGTCATCGTCATTCAAAGTCAAAAATACTCTCTTCTCGCTCCCCTTTTTGTGAGTGATATGATGAATTAATAATGGGGAAAAAGCCGCCGCTTTCCTCAAAAGTTTTCCATCCATCGTGCTGACAAGGATGCCGTCGGGGTCGTCTTTGTCCTCGTCTTTATCCCCTTTCGCGGGGGGCGCACTTGGTGGTGCACGCGATGATACTCATAATACCACTAAAAAAGGAGGAGGAGGCGAAAAGAGAGGGAGGAAACAAAAGGAGGAGACAGAACGGACGACGATGACTTTGGATTCGATCGCATCGAGGACGGGAAAAACTTTCCCCGCGATGGATGGAGCGACGACAAAAACTGGTCAAGGAGGAGTTTTAGAAGCAAGAACGAGCCGAATATCCTTCGACGACGTGGAGAAGAATAAAGGCGGGGACGAATACATACGAAGAAAAGTCTTCGTCGCGGGGGAAGTGATGCGACTGCAAACGACTTTGGAGGAAGATGGAATCGAATCCTCTGCTGACGAGGAGGAGGAGGAAGACGAAGACGAAGACGAAGAAGTCTGCGTGGTTCGAAAACGGGACATCGTGTCGTGCGAATTAGTCGTTGGCAGCAAAATAAAGAAGAAAATTAAGATGGAGACGAAAACAACACGTCAACATCGAATCGTAATCACCTCGTTTCCGAGAAAGAAGAGGTTGATTGACTACGCGGTGTTGCCTCGATTTTTGTCCTCCTCCGCGAGCGCTTTTACTTCGAGAAACGCGGGAGATGATTTTAGCGCCGCCGCAGCGAAAGGGAACAGTGGGAAACGGTTTGGACACAAGAAGAACGTGCACGTGGTCAAATACAAGTCTTTGGACGAAGCATTAGAGGACGTGAAACGAATAGAGGAGGAGTGCGGGTTGGAACATCAGCGAATGAACAAGAGAGGGCGATTTTTGGTGTTTATAAATCCAGCCGCGGGAAGAGGGAAGGCGGAAGAAGTGTTCAAAAAACACGTGGAGCCGGTGTTAAAGTGCGCGAGAAACTGCGTGGTGGAGGCAATCGTGACGACGAGGAGTGGAGAGACGGAAGAGAGAACGTACGAGAGAAGTAAAGAGTCCTTGTTGTTAACGAGAGGTCGAGGATACGAGGGTAATACTCCTACTCACAATGAAGATGCCCGAGTTCTCGGTATTATCGCCATCGGAGGTGATGGTACCATTGCAGAAGCGTACGCGGGTGTGGAGAGAGCGCAAAAAGAGCTCGGGACGCACGAAAGTATTCCAATCGGTGCCATTCCCGCCGGTTCCGGGAACGCCATTTGCGTTTCTCTAGCGGAACAGAGCGAAGAAGTGAACGATGCGACAACGATGGCGTTGCTCATCGCTAAAGGCCAAACGATTCGATTGGATGGAGCGAGACTGGCAATTTATCGCAACGACGAGAACGGCATTAACGATACGACGAACGATACGACAAAAAGCACCAGCAGCAAGAGGAGGTTAAGTTTGGACAGGAGAAACGGCAGTAAGAAGAACGGCAGCAACACGAACAACAATATTAGTAACAACAGAATAGCGGTGTATCAAAACACGGCTTTACTGAGCGTATCGTGGGGGTTTTTCGCGGATGTTGATTTGGAATCCGAACGCTTTCGTTGTTTAGGAGGAACGCGCTTCATCGTCCAAGCGATTGCCAGACTCATCAACCTGAGAACGTACAAGATGGATTTAACGTACAGAGTTTCACAAGAGACCAAGTCTGTCTGCGAACGACTGGGAAAATCACTCCTCGGTCGTAAAGAAGGCGAATTCAGAACGATTAAAGACGAAAATATCCTAGGCATATGGGCTATGAACCTCCCTTGGGGCAGCGGCGACACGAAATCCGCGCCGCTCGCTTCGCCTTCTGATGGATTCTTCGACATCATCATCGTCCACCCGACGAGCAAACTAAACTTGCTCAAATTACTCCTCGACTTTGACACGAAAGGATCGCACGCAAAGAACGACGCCGTCACGTACTTAAAAACGAGCGAATTTGAGCTCACGTTACTCGGTCGATCCGATTTAACCGAAGGTGTGAGCGGTTCTACCAACGCCGCCCGATCAAACGCCGCCAACCCGCTCGGATGCGTCGACGGAGGAGAAGATCCGGATGCGCCATCTGCACCTCCCGACTTATACGAAGGTGGCCGCGTTATGATTGACGGCGAAGTCGTTCCAGACGTCTGCTCTCGCGAAGAAACGTTCACGGTAAAAGGCAGCGTCGAGAGAGGTTTAGCGAACGTCTTCTCCTTCGCGCCTTCTTCGTCTTCTCCTCAAACGTATTCTTCTTCTTCTTTCCACGTCGTCGCCGTAGCGGCGGCTGGCGGAAGCATAGCTTGACGTAACATAATAATACTTTAAGAAGAAGATGATAGCAATAATAAGAATAAGAATAATAAGAATAATAAAACCGATAGAGAGAGTTGTTCTGTAATATATAATAATACTCGCATTGCCTCGCGCTGGAAGTCATACAATATCCCTTTAAGCACTTTAAGAGGAAACTTTTCGCTTCCGTTTTTTAGGTTCCGATGGGTCTTTTTCCACATTATTATTACGAAACGAAAGCGTTGTTATTCGTATTAATACTACTATTAACAGCATTACGTTAAACAGTTGTTGTTCACACCAATACTAAGGGAGAGCGAAGCATAGTATTCCTCCTTCTTACGTAATACGTCTGTTTTAGACGTTGCACTACCCATAACACTACTCCACGACATCATCACGAGATGGCGGACAACATCCCAAAAGTGGATGAAAACGGCCAACCTTTATCCAAGTCAGCGTTGAAAAAGCTCGCCGCGAAAGCGGAAAAAGAAGCGAAGAAAGTAGCTCGAGCGGCAGAATTAGCCGCGGAGTTAGAGCAACAACAGCTGAACGAGCCGGATAACTGCACGGAAAACTACGGAGACATGGAGATGGTTCAATCGCAAAAGATTACCGAGACGATATGGACAAACATCGAAGAGTTGGACGAGAGTTGTATCGGGAAGACGGCGACGTTGCGAGGTCGCGTGCACTCCGTGAGAGCGAAAGGGAAAGGGGCGTTTCTCATTTTACGCCAAGGGTCGGAAACCTTGCAAGTGGCGTTCTTCGTGGACGACGTGAGAGTGAGCAAACCGATGGTCAAGTACATTGGCAACCTGAACAAAGAATCCGTCGTGGACATAACCGGGGAGTTGGTGAAACCGGAACAACCCATCGAGAGTTGCTCGAACACGATCGTGGAAATGACGTGCCCGAAAATCTTTTGCGTGTCGCGATCGATACAGATTCCCTTGGAAATTTCGGATTTGTCCCGGTCGGAGGCGGACATCGACAACGCGCCGGAGGACAAGCAGTACTCGAGAGTGAACCAAGATACGAGGTTGGATAACCGGATTTTAGATTTGAGAACGCCGGCGAATAACTCGATTTTTCGAGTGCAAAGTGAAGTCTCCGCGTTGTTTCGCGAGACGTTGAGGAAGAGGGATATGATAGAGATTCACTCGCCAAAGTTGATTTCGGGCGCCTCGGAAGGCGGCGCGAGCGTGTTCAAGTTGGATTACATGGGGCAGCCGGCGTGTTTGGCACAGTCGCCGCAGTTGTATAAACAGATGGCTATTATGGCGGATTTTGGTGGGGTCTTTGAGATTGGACCTGTATTTCGCGCGGAAAATAGCAACACGCACCGTCACTTGTGCGAGTTTACCGGGTTGGATTTCGAGATGACGATTAAAGAACACTACAGCGAAGTTTTGGACGTCATCGACGAGTTGTTCGTAAACATGTTCGACGGGTTGAGCGAACGGTGCGCGAAGCAATTGGAGGTAATTAATGCGCAGTACCCGTTCGCGCCTTTGAAGTATTTGAGAAAATCCTTGCGATTGGAGTTCCCGGACGGGATTAAAATGTTGCACGAAGCTGGAATCACGGAGGCGGATCCGCACGGAGATTTGAGCACGGAACACGAACGAATTTTAGGGAAATTGGTCAAGGAGAAGTACGACACGGACTTTTACATTTTGACCCGATACCCGATCGAAGCGAGACCGTTTTACACGATGCCGGAACCCGGAGCTAACCCGGAGTACACGAACTCGTTTGACGTTTTCATCCGAGGCGAAGAGATTATTTCCGGCGCGCAAAGAATTCACGACCCGGAGTTGTTGACGGAGAGAGCGAAACACTTCGGCATTCCAGTTGAAGAATTGGAGAGCTACATTCGATCGTTTAGGTACGGCGCGTTGCCGCACGGAGGGTGCGGCGTCGGTTTAGAGAGAGTCGTCATGTTGTACTTGGGCTTGAACAACATTCGTAAATCGAGCATGTTTCCGAGAGATCCGAAGCGTCTTACGCCGTAGATATCTATAATAACAAACATAAAGTATTTCTATCCATCCATACATGCATACGCACACTTTTAATTTGTCATTACGTAACTTTCAAATCAATAGCCCACTCTCCTCGTAACTTACCAACCACTCGTCCGCGAGACGTACAATCGGCTTCGAAAGGTAATCTCTTACCGTCCGTGGGAACGCTTATGATTGCAGTTCCTACTCTCGCCTTTGTATTTTCGTTCACGACGGTAAATATCACGTAATACGGCGCGTTTTGAAGCTCTGCTCTTTTTTTGGGTAACTTTACCACTGGTAAAACGTCTGGATTGAGCGCTTCGTTTCCAATTCGTCTCAGCGTCCGTGAATTCCATACGCACGACGAGCGCGATCGAACTCTAATATTTTCCTCTTCGTCTTCACCTTCGTCTTTTGCGAACGATCTCGATGGTAGTAACACCACGTTTGAAATACTTTTGGCGTTAGACCAACGACTTCCTTCCGCGGTTTCAAAGTCATCCACTTCGAGAGCGTTCGTGCGAAGTTTTCCGAGATGTACTTTCAAGAGCGACGCGCTTTGTTCCTCTTCGGTGGCAAAAATCAATCTATCGTCGTGCGTTTCTAGTTGAAGTTTTTCAACAGTCAGAATGGCAAAGTATTCGTCGTCGTCCTTTTGTCGTGCCGAGAGCACCTCGTCGTTGGCGTCTTCGTGCTCGGACGTGCCGAGCAGAAGATTCACAGAAAATGTCGCACACACGGGCGCATGATCGCTCGACGTCACGCCGTGGCATGCTTCGTATTTATGAGCTTTCCTGGTCGCCTCGAATCCAGGAAGAGATTTGATGAGCACGCGATCGGTATAACTTGGGATACGCTTTTTGCTATAATACTCTTCAGTAGCAACGATTGGATCCGAATCATTTCGACCTTTTTCTCGTTTGAACGAAGGTGGGAACTGCAGAGGTAACTCTTGAAATCCAAAAAGGCACTTGCCTTGCCGTTGCGCGTGTAAAAGTTGGTCGCCGATCCATAATCTTCCCCAACTCTTCTGTTTGATTGTTTCCGCTATAAATTTCCATCCGACGTGGAATGGAGACGACTGCGACGTTCCTCCCGTTGAAACATTCTCCCGCTGCTTCCCCGTGTTCACTTGACTGTCTGATTCAGAATCCTCGTCCCCGCTTTCAATTTCTCCCGGAAGCTTTGCGCGTCTGTTTACGGACGTCTCCTTGACGATATCTGCCTTTGACCAGCACGAATTCCAAACGCTATTTTCGTCATCGTCATCGGCTCCAACCATTTCACTCGCGCTGTTGATTTGTACCGTCTCGTGCGCTTGAGTTGGACCAGGATCGATTCTAAAGTTCAAGTCTCCCATAAAAAACGTATGCGTCGCCGATTCTAATAACTCTAAATCTGGAGGCAATCTCCTTCGCTTCTTCTGTTCTTCTTCGTCTACTTCGCGTTGCGCATTGTCGACGTTGCTGCTAATATTACTACTCTTATTGTTGCTATTCTTGTCTCCACTCATTAAACCAGAAGCCTCAGCGACTGCTTTAATCGAATGTTCCCAACTCTGGCCGTTGCCTTCGCATCCAAACGCCTTCTCGATTCTATCTCTCCACGCGCATCCTAAAATCGACCGAATCGTCTCTATTCGTCTCGTGTAGAACTTCTTTTCCTCGTGAGCGGCTAAGTGACAACCTATAAATGCGATTGATTCGCCCCCGTAAATTTGAATCTCCACCATAATTCCTCCTTTATTCCCGACTACGTTCCCCATGCCGGTCACTTTCACGCCCACTCGGACGCTTTTCACGTTTTTCTCTAGATACTTTTTACAGTGCACCGACAATCGCATTTGCATCAACACTTCGCTTTGCACGAGCACGTATTCGTTCTCGTCGTCATTCTCTCCGTCCTCGTTCTTCTTATATTCGCTCGACTTGTTACTACTCCTAGTATTCTTCGATTTCAAACACGCCTCTACGCTCGCGAACCAGTGCTGCTTACATTTACTCTCCTCCGCAATCTTCTTTCCTCCGTAATACCCTCCAACCATTCCAACCACGAACCCAACCGGTGCTAACGGTCCAGTCGCGACTCCGCCGGTTATCCCCCCCGATAACGTCGCCACCATCTTCGTCGCTTTCGAGGACCCCCAGAACGTTTTTTTCTCTTTTTTGTTCACAATCGAATCGTTTTCGACTTTTTTCTCCGCCAAGCGCGCAAAGTCTGCCGGTTGCGTGATTTTCCTCGAATACCCGTACGACGCTTCTTGCGCGGCGACAACAACTATATCGCAATCTTCGCTTTTCTTCAGAAATTCCGTGTAAAATGTTTCGTTTATCGGTTGATTGCCGACGTTGAATGTCGCGCAATAAATCGTAACAGTTTGCCGTTCCAAACGAGTTTCCCGTGAGCGAAGATTGTTCACGCGAGAAAGACCATGAAGGGAGGCGTCCAGGGCGGCGTCGAGCTTTTTTACATTGAACTTTTCGTCGTCCTCGTCGTCCTCGTTCACCTCTTTTGTCCTCTGCATGCTGTTTAAGCGTGCAATTCGTGTCTCTCGCGAAAGACGAGAAAAAGAAATGCAGTTAAAACGAGTCAGAGGCAACAGCTTTTTTTGAGTGCCTGAGTACACAAGGAATAAAATTGCTACTTTTTATACAACGCGATTTGCTATCTGAATACCATCTATTATGCACGCTATTATTATTATCTACTCTACGCGTACGTGTACTCGTACGCAGACGACGATGAACTTTCTTTCTTACTATTCGTATGCGCGCGGAAATGGAGCGCGTGGACGAGTGACTCCAAGGCGTCGCGAGGCGTCGGTCCTTTTTCGTCTCCTTCTTCTTCATCGACGGGTGGAGGAGACCAGGAACCTTTAAAGTTCTCATCCGGAGGTCCAAATGCCGGTTGTTTAGGCACGTCGTACGAGAAGAAGTGCCAGACGTTTTTGAGACCGTTTTGAAGGTTTTGAAGCTCTTCCGGTGTAACCGTTTCGAGGACGCTTTGGAGACGGTTTTCGACGTCTCCTTCGCGAACGCGGATGGAAAACTTCGAGTAGTCGAGGAACGTGCCTTCCCAAGGCATGTCGACGCCATCTTGTACGATGACTGGTATGCAGCCATTTCGAATATAAACGGAAAGACCTCCACTCCACCCATCTCCTGGAAGTGCGAGGCAAAACTTGGACGAGCGTATTCTTCCCAAGTAGTCGTCCGTGTGTGAGAGAATATCGAAACCGTTGACGTTTTGCCATCTTCTCGCAACTTTTTGACGTAAACCGCGCGAGTAGTCTTTACCCCATGGTTTTTCCAAACCAAGATTTCCGCTGAAGAAACAAAACGTCGTTCTTTGAGTCGCTGGTGTCCAACTATTCACGTCTGCGGGTTCGCGGACTTCGTTAGTCTTTGGCTGAGACCAAGGAGGGGCGACGATATCTTTATTCCGATTGTACGCGCGCCATGCACCAGTAACAACCCCTTGCTTGACGAGTTCATCCCATTTATCCGGTGAGTAAGCCGTGTGCGAACTGTTGCGTGGATACCCTGTATTTCCCCAATGCGTGATGAAAATTGCATTGGCAATACTATCAGGAAAGTGCACAGCGCCTTCATCGTACGCGGCGATTACCGCGTGATCTCGACCTTCATTCCTATCGAAATACGACTGTATCTCACCTTTCTCGTTGTTGATGACATTGAATGGAATATTTCGAACGTACTCTGTTACTCGTTCTAGAAAGAGATTTGCCGCATGCGATCGATCACCGGGCTTTGTCTTGATCAGCGACAGCGAAACTTGTGGCGAAGGCGTTTGGTATGCTAAACGATAGCACGTTCCGTATTGCGGGATAAAAAATACGTCCGCGTTCTCGGGGTTGATTGTACGATGTGCCGACCTGAGTAAGAATTCGTGAAGTGTATTTTCCAAGGAATAAAACCACTTTGACGGTCTTTCTGGGAATGACGGCGAAGAAGCGTCGTCGTCGTTGTCGTTGTCGATGTCGTTTGGTTTCTCGTAAAATCGATCGCCGCACACAAATTCGCCTCTGTTGACGTATTTCGTCCAATGTGAGGTGAACTTTGATGGCATTTCGTACACGTATATGAAGGGACGTTTACTTTCAAGTTTCGAGTATACGGAGCTCACTGAATCGATCATTCGCGATGAAGATGAACTTACGCTGTTCGGCACCGTAAGCGAACAGTCTGCGCCCCAAAACTCCTTCTTACATTTACAGAAACCATCATCGCACTCGCCATTTCCACTGCATTGATTTGGACACCAAGTCGGTATTATTTTTTCGCACGCTTTGCCGTACCTGCTTCCTGGACATTTACTGATGCAATCACGAAAGCTTCTCACGGCTTGAGGATGCACGTTGAGATTCTCGTCTTTCTCTCGAATTGGATCAAACGTTCGAATAGAGTCTGCGTCGCACCACGACGGGAGTTCCTTTGCGATCTCTCTCCCTTTCGTTATCTTTCCTTGCTCTGTTTCGTCGCTATCATCGTAAATACCCTCTCGCGCGCGCTCGAGAAACGGCGTTTCTACTTTCAAACTCGTCTCGCTCGGATTTTCTCTGCCGAACACCATCGCAAACGTCGGCAATCCTCCCCACTCTTTTCTGCCCAATTTTAACTCATCCAACTTTTTACTGTTCCTATTTACAATGTACTCGTCCCCTACATCTCCATTTCCTTTCCACCAGTCTTCTTTTCCATACTTCGACATATCTGGACTACAAAATGGCCACTGATGCAAAACTCTCTGGGGATGTCTCGCGCCTTCTCCACACACGCACAAACCTCTCGTCGCGTCGCACGCGTGAGAGCACCTCAACTCTAATCCGTCGCTGCACGGGAACGTCTGCTCTTCATCTTCACAACTCGAGCCTTTGAACCCAACTGGACAATCGCACTTGCCGCTAAAATAATCGCACTTGCCGCCATTGAAACACTTTTCGTGACAGTCTCCGCGCAAATCAAAAATTGACGAACTCGTTGCGCGTTTCCTCCTTTGACTTCTTGGCTTTTCGTTGCCTCGCTCGCGCACCATCCACTCGGCGTACGAACGCGCGTACACGCCGCCGTTACTCTTTACGCCATTCAACATTTTGTCCTCGTCGTTTCTGTCGATGTCATCATCGTCGTCTTCGTTATTCTCTTCTTCTTCTTCTTCTGCTGCTGCTGATGTTTTCTCGGTGAGTAGTGATATCTCCTCCTCCTCCTTTTCAGTCGTTGGTTGCACGTGCTCAACACCCCAAGGAGGAGGAATTCGCTCCTCCTCTTCGTTCTCTTCCCGCGTTCGTTTTACATACGCAGACGAAGAAAAGGAGCCCCTCGAAAAACGACGAATTTTCATCGCCACCGTCGATATCTCCTCGAACAAAATCACAAAACCCACCGTGAACAAGACGACGAAAGCGTTGAGAATCGCTCGTTTTCGATTCCCGACGTTTTTGTCCTCTTTTCCCCGGGATGATGATGATGATTGTTCCAAACGCTGTTGTTGCTGTTGCTGCTGAAGAAGCCCCACCCCCCCGTGTGGAAATTGCATTTCCTCCGTCCTCTTTCGTCGTTTACCGAGAAGCCTTATTCGTCGTCGTCATCATCATCGTCTTCACGAGAGCGCACTCTCTCTCAACTCTCAATGAAGTTCTCTTTTGTATCTGACGGAGGAGAACTTTGGCCACCGCCCAATTAAATGCTCTTTTCTGTGGAAAAAAGTGGATAAAACTCTCTGATTTTCTACAAAAACACACACAAAACGCGCACAGATACACACACACACACACAGAGAGAGAGAGAGAGAGAGAGAGAGAAAGAAAGAGAGAGAAACAATGCAGGCCTCGACGTCCTCTTCGTGTGCGTCGTCGTCTTTGTCGAGCAGCGGCGGCGTTTTTGTTGCTGCGCTTTTAACGCAGAAAAAACATAGTCATCGTCGTCATCAAAATCATCATCGATATAGAAGCAGAAGAAAAACGATGACGATGGTACAACAGAACGAGGACAACAACGACGGTAACAACAGCAATCGCGAAGAAAAAGAAGGACAGTTTTCCAAAGCCGGTCGCTCGGGAACCAATCGAAAATTTACGGAGTATTCCGAGGAAGAGTTGCGAGCGCAAAAAGCGTTCGTACAAGGTGATTTCGGCAAAGTGTCCACGGCGAAAGAGACGTGGGAACCGTTCGTCCGAGCCTCGCGAGCTGGTTTGTTGGACGAGATGCAAAAGTGCGAGAATAGCAAAGAGATGCTCGATTGCGACGCTGTTTTAGCGTCTTTGTTCATCGCGGTGGAAGATGACGCGTTTAAATCGAGGACGTCGGTGTGTCTTCCGCAGGAGGCGTACGTGAAAAGGTTGAGAAAGTTAATGGATGAGTTTGAGATGCGGGATATCGCGTATTTCAACGGTCAGTACGACGATAGGATGGTTTTAAAAGCGTTGGAAAGGTATTTGTACGAAGAACATCAGTACAGGCCTCCAGTCGGGTGGATGGAGGCGTTTAGTCCGTACAGAACGTATTTTCACAACGTCATTGCGCAAAAAGTAGGCATCCCGGCGAGTTTAGCGGCGTTGTATATGGGGTGCGTACAGATTTTACGAGCGAGAGAGATTTTGAAAGACGAAGCGTACGTTTTGATTTCCAGCTCGAGAGGTTTAGATCCGGATGTTCTACCGCGCACGCCGTGGGGTATCACCAAGGACGATTACCACAATCTCGGCATACCCGCCGACGCGAGGTGGTGTACGCCTAAAATGAGTATCCAAATGCAATTAAGAGCGCTGAAAAGGGCGTTTTGGCCGTGGACTTGGGACGATCGCAGAGATACGGGCATTGAATTGGCTTTGAAAGCGGCCGTGTTCGGGAACGAAGATAGAATGCAAACCGCGGTGAAAGGTGTTGGGATCATTCAACCGACGGGAAGACCCTTCGGCGATTTGGAAATGGCCATCCGAGCGACTGAACGTTTAGCGCTCGTGGCCGAACCGGAGAACATCAGAGATTACGGTATCTTATTGTATCACTCGCAACGATACAAAGAAGCGTACGAACAGCTCCAAAAATACCAAACCTGGCGGAACGAGGAATTCGAACGATTACAAAAAGGCGGGAAACCATCCGCGGTGGCAATCGAAGTCGACGGAACTCCGAATACAGCTCCAGACATGTCAAAATGGCTCTTCGGTGACCCTTCGGAATACGCCGAGCAAGTCGCGCGAGAGGAGCAGTGGTTGAAGCAGTTGATGCTAATTTTAGAGAGAGAGCTGTTAGAGCAAACGTTGAACATGTAAATTTTAAAACATTGTGTATTACAAGCTGTTATCACTCGTCGCTTGTCTCGGAAGTCTTTCATCGAGGTTCTGGTTCACTTTTCGCGATAAACGCTCGAAGGTAAAACCTTGGGACTCACTGGGAGGATTTCGTAATATTTCAGCGACATTCGGTTTGCGCGCCCATTGAAGTATGCGTTCTCGAAAATTTTCCGTGGCTTCAGGTAACAGAGTTTGAGCTCCCGAGACTGTTTGCCTCGTCAAGTCGCTTGCTCGCCGTAACAGTTCGCCGTCGGGATCGAGTCTGGAGAGCAGACGTTCCGCGTGCTTGATTTTAGGACGTTCTTCGTCCGACTGTGCGGATGCTAACAGCGCCGCGAAGAACGGCACATATAGTGCAACTAGGACGCGCAGAATACGATGGGAGGACATAGACTGTCTTGTTGTAATGAATATGAAAAGGAAGAAAATATTTTTATTGCAAAGCTTTTCCTCATCGTAACTACGAACTATAACCTATCTAAACCACCCACAACTATCAATAATAATAATTTGAAATCCAACGTTCAACGCATTAGATGTCGATGATGTTGATTCCCGGCGGTAAGGATTGTTTTAATCGCGTCGCTTTGTCTTGGTCTTGCACTCTCAACGTGTACAAGTATTTGGAGCAGCGAACTTTGAACTTTGTGACGGAACCGGTTTTCTTGATTTTCACCGACTTGGCGTCCTTGCGTCGCGCTTTCAAAAGAAAATCTTTGATATCAGCAATTTGTTTCGGCTGAAATTGTGATGATAAACAGAGAGAGAAAGAGAGAGGAGGTGGAGAAGGTCAGCGAAATGAATAATGCTTCTATAAGCGAGTTCGAGAAAAGAGTCTCGGTCCAGGAGGAGAAAATCGACTTCTTCGTCGTCGTCCCCCAACAGGGCTTCGCGCAAAAAATCCCAAACTCGAAATCGATCCTCGCGAAGGACACGCGACGCGATTCACGCTTCGTTCGTATCGAGAAAGTATCCTTCTTTGAAGCGCTATTGAGCCGTTATAAAAGCTCAATACTAATCGGCGCGATCCTTCCTGCGCGGCGGCTCTCGCTGTCCGCCGCGAGACACCCGATTTCGCGCCCTTCTTCGGAAAAAAGGCGCTTAATAATAAATCGCGCCTATTCCCTCTCGCGCGCGCGATATTCTTGGAAGTTAAACGCGGCATGAATTGCACCACACTCCGCATTCTGCGCGCGATGTGACCATCATAACACAGAGACGACGACGAGAAAACAACAACAGGGAATAAAACGTACCATGTTTATGAAATTACTTGTGGTGAGCGTTAAAAAAACTGAGGGGTGAACAGTGCGATAGACAAAATTATGGAGCAGCAGCAGGAAAGAACAGTGAAAAGAAAATGTGAATGTATACACGCGCGCCTCATTTATTAGATCGAAAGGAAGCCTGTTCTCTCTCATCGTTGGAACACTATTGTCGTCGTCCGTCGTCATCGTCGTCGAAGTAATATTATTAATATCGTTGTTGTTGTTGTTGTTGTTATTCTTCGCATGTTGTTATCTTTTACTTCTTCTTACCGTTTTTGTTTGCTGGCGCGCTCTTCTTTTCGAAGAGCTTTTCGCTCAACGTTTTCTTCTTATACTTTGGATCTTTTTTCGCTTTTTCTTCCTCTTGGTTGTTGTGGACGAACGCCAAAAGGCCGTAGGAGATCAATCCACCCAAGAGGAGTTTCGCTTTTCCACCCAGACCTCCTCCGGATTGTCCGTTCTTCGCTTTGTTTTTCTTTCTAAACGAAGTTTGAATCTTCTTCGCCGCCGCTTCCTCTTCCTTGGAATACTCCTTGTCGTTATAATCCGGAATCGCGCCTTTTCCATCTCTACCAGTTCTCTCTGGGGTCTTTTTATCCGGATAATACGTCAGAATTAACCTCACTTGCCCACCAACCGCGTTTCCGTCTCGATTGAACAAGTTGAAACTTTTGTCGATTTCTCCGTTTAACATCTCGCAGTTCAACACGATTTGCCTCACGTGAAACGCCGCGTTCGCCACCGCTTTCTTCCCGCCAATAAACGAACTCGTCTTTTGTTTAAACAATAAAATTCTCAATTCCTCGTTTTTCTCCTCGTCGATGGAAAACTCAAACGCGTCCGCGAAGTCGATGCGGTGGTCGAACACTTCCTTCATCTCCGTTTTTCGTTTTTGACGAGGCGCATCTTTATTTACCGGGTCTCGTATTTCCACTTTCACCGCGCAAAATTTCGTGTTCTGCGTGTCCGAAGCCGGAGTTTCCAGCTCCAACACTGATGTTTTTAATGTTGATTATGGTTTGAGTAGTATTTGAGAAGAACGAGAGAAGAAGTGTGAATACGATGAAATTTCAAAACAGGAACGACGAGAGAGATATTCTTTCGACGATCGAATGAATTCTTCTTCTTCTCTTGTAAGAGAGAGAACGAGAACGAGAACGAGGACGAGCACACCGCGATCTTTCGGATCGGGAGAAAGACAACGTTTCAGCAACGAAACGCGATCAAATCTTTACCTTTGACTCTTAAAACGCCCATTATTAGTATTGCAACAAAGCGTCGGGGTGTTTTTCTATCTCGCAAAGTGATATGCACAAAACAACAAAAAACTCTCTTGCGCCTTCAAAAAGAAAGGGCAGAGACAGAGGACACAAACAAAAAAGAGAGAGAGGAGGAAAAAAATGCAAAAAGAAGAAGCGTCGGTTCGTTTTCCAGATTTTCCGATGTATTTGCGACACTTTTTTCTCCTCTTCTCTCTTCGCGTCCCTCGCGTTTGTTGGTCGTTTTCTCTCTTCTCGAACAAAGCGCATCTCCCATCTCCCATCCGATCGTCTTCCTCGCGCGCTTTGCTCTTCTTGGGTTTCAAACGCGAGAGAGAGAGAAAGAGAAGGAATAATAAAAGTAGTGTTGCGATCATCAACACTAATAATAATAAAGTATGATCAAACACGACATCAAAGACGGCTTCAAGTGGCGGAAATACGGTCAGAAGAACATCAAATCGGCCTCGTTCCCGAGAAGTTACTACCGATGCACGAAACCGGATTGTCCAGCCAGGAAGCAAGTGGAAAACGGACTCGCGAAGTACGAAAACCAGCACAATCACGAGAAACCGAGCTTGTTATTGCTCAGTCAGCAGAAAAACAAGTCACAGCAGCAGAAAGATATCATCGGCACACCCAACAAGGTGGAAAAGAAGAAGAGTAAAGGTAAGAAAGAATCAACCCATTCTCGCCCGCATGGCAGTTGTTCTTTTTGATTTTTTGTCTTCGTTTCGTATAAAAAATATTTGACTGCTTTCTCATTTCTGTGCTGACGGTTGAAAACTAAATTTTTCTCTTCTTCTAACAGGACGTCCACCGGGATCGATATCATCTTTAGGCGGTGTGGGTGGTTGCTACAAGAAGATTAAAGCACCGAAAGCGGCGAGGAAGTTTTACCACGACGACGATGATGATGATGGAGGAAGTGATGGAGGAAATGATCGACCGCCGCCTCACCCGCTGGTGGCGGCGTTGAGAGCGCTCTCGCCGAAACTCGCGAGAAGAGAAGAAGAAAATAACGAGAAGAGAGAAGACGGGAATACTAATGAGAATAACAACAATAGAGATGATAGTAGTAAGAAGGGAAGCGACGGAGAGATGGCGGCGGCAATCTTCTCCATGGAGGAAGCGCCGTTATCGCCGGGGTATTGGGATAAAGCGGAAGGCTCGTATTTCGACGATACCGGAAATCCGCACGGCGGCGGGGGTGAGAACATCAAGACTCAGGCACGGTTCGGGACGACGGCAGTTACCGGTAGCGCGACAAAGAAACAACAGCGCCCAAAGAATATCGAGGTGAGTACCAATCACGGATACTTTGGAGGAGGAGGAGGAGGTGGAAGTGGTGGGATTACAGGATTCTTGACCTCGCCGCGATTGACCGGAATAGTGAGCAACGTGTTCACCGGCGCGAAAGATTTTTGCGAGTTTCGACAAATGCTTTCACCGGACGAATGCAACGAAGGGAAGAAGAAGAAGATGAAGAAGAAGAAGAAGCAAGTCGGTAGTACAAACGCGCCGCAGCCGTTTGAAAGTGACGACGAACGAAACGACGACGAAGGAGAAGAAGGTGAAGACGAAGAAGAGAACGAAACGAAGAAAGTCGAAGATCCAGGTCCGCTCGTTTATCAACAGTCCTCAAAGTGCGCAAGAAAGAAAGAACGATTCTCATCGGCGGCGATGGAGGAAGAAGACGACATCGACGTTGTGAACATTGACGCGACGCCTGAAAAGTTTGGCAAGAAAGATTTCAAGGCGATTGCAAAGTCCAGGCGAGGACTGCTACCGTTCATTGAAGAACAAGGCATGTTACTGGACAAGGATGAATCCGGAAGCGCGCTTAGCCGCGAAGAGACCGTTTTGCACGCTTTTTCCAAGAGAGAAGTGCACAACAATCCGTTGCAGTCTCCCAAGGGCGCCAAGACATCCTTCAAAGATGCCAAGAAAGCGAACAAAATTTTGTCTTGTTCAACCGCATCTGGTGGTAAAATTTCCAAGAAGAAAAGTAAGAAGAGTAAACTCACGTCTTCGGAGGCTTTAGCCGCCGAGACGTATTGCGAAGCAATCTTGAAAGGTATGCGACACGAAGAAGCTTCCGCGATTGCCGCGCAGAAAGTTCGCGAAATGAACGAAAAGACCCAGCGATTGAAAGAACTCGCGCGCGAAAGGAAGAAGGCGCGAAGCCTCGTTCCACCGTCAATGCCGCCGCAGCAAGGGAGCGGCGCGCTTGGAAAAAACAACGCTTTCTCGAGACTGTACGAAGCAGACGTGTACGACAACAGTGAGACGAACTCGTATCAAGTGTCTCCCGCGGTGAGCGATCACGGAGAAGGGCAGCAACCTGCTGCCAATTTTGCTGTCGCTCCAGCGCTAAATAATAGCAACGTTGACACCTACACTGCTCATGATACTAATAATAATAATGCTAATGGTGATAATAAAACTACGAACGGTGGCGGCGGCGGTGGTGGTGGTTTGTGGTCGCCAATTTGGCAGATGGAAAAAGCCGTCTCGCAGTTTTGCTCGAGCTATTTCCCGAATCTGGGCGAAGAGGATTTGAACCTCCCAGATCCACTCGGTGACTTTGAAGCTTTATCGCCGCCGCGACAAAAAGAAAATGGAGGAGGACACGTACCCGGCGGGTCTCGCATGATTTGGTGGACCCGATGAGAAAATATTTTTTATGATAAAACGCTCGCATGTATACATGTATACTTATTCTGGAACTGTTTTAATTTTGTATCTACGCAACTAATAATAAAACTTTACGTTATTCTTCTACGCGGTGCTATCCTTTTTTCTCTCTACTTCTAATCGCCTTTCCCTTTCGGCGGCGGCCCGCGAATATCGTTCAAACTCTCCCGAAAATTTGGCGAATCCGCTCTTTTCTCCTCCCTCAAATCCGCCGTCAAGTGAAGCGCTTTCGATTTCAACTTTGAAAACAACGTCTTCGACTTATATTTCATCGCGGCTCGTATTCCCGTACCTTCCATGGTAATCGCTTCCGCCGCCGCCGCAGGTTTCTCCTTGTGCGGCGTAAACAGAGGTTTATCTCTCGCAAACATACTACTCGGACCATACCCATTCGCTACGGTCGCGTGCTGACTTTTTTGAGACGCATCGTTACTATTACTCTTCACATCGTTCTCTTTCTCTCTCTCTTTCTTTCTCGTTTTCGTCTCGCTTTTCCCATACTCTCCTTTCTTCTCCGCCGGTTTGTATTCGTATCGTATCGTATCAATCACTTCAATTTCTTTTTTATGAGCTTCTTTCTCGTCGTCGTCCTTGGCTGCGTTCGTGTTCGTTTTCGTCGCCGTCCCTTTTTCCGGCGTTCCGGGAAGCTGGTAATGCCTCCTCAACTTATCGATAGCTTTTTCCGACGACGAAGACGATGGCTTCGTTTCGGAATCATTATTTATTTTCTTCCCGTCTCGATCGAAATACGGAATCATCACCCACCCTTTCGCGTGCGCGGTGTTTTCGTTCACCAACGTTCCGTTGTTCGCTCGATGGATGTCCGCCATGGCGATGTTGTATTTAATGCACAACCCGGCTAAGGTTTCCGTAGGTTCGATGTTTCGACGGAACGCTGTTATTCCAACATTATTATTTTTACTCGAAGAAGAAGAAGAAGAAGAAGAAGACATACTGTGCGTTTTTTGAGATGTATACTTCGTGCGTGTTTATATCGTTTTGTCTTCTCTTCTTTTCTTCTTCTCGCGAGCAGCACAAGCAGCAACAACGAGGCGAAACGCGTCGTTTTAATTTGCGCGCATGTGTTGTGTGTTGTACTCGTAGTCCCTCTTTTTTTCCCAACAACTACTAAAAAAAAAAAGTGGGGACACAAAACTGCAAAAATCAACTCAAGAAAATTATTGAATTGAAAGAAGAAGACAACAACGGAAATGGCCCCGGCAGCTTCTGACGCTGGCGAGATAGCCAAGGAGGAAGTGGACGCGGTGTTTGCGGCCGCGTTAGCCGCCGCTCCTCCTCTTCGAGAGGTACCTCCTCCTCCTTCATTTATTCGTCAAACTGATGAGACAAAAGAAGAAGAAGTGAAAGAAGAAATAGGAGTAAACGTCGTCAACGTTCCGCCTCCTCCGAACGCGACGATGGGTAATAATACGATTCAGCGTGAACAGCATGAGCAAAGAGCGATATCGACGTTTATCGTCAAAGCTGACGACGACGAGAAAATCATCACCCAAACGGAGAAAGAGGAGGAGAAGTTAGCACTGACGGCGAGAGAGGCGTTTTTAGCCACGTTCGCGAATTACGACAAAAAGAAGACACTTGGGTTGAGGAACGGAGACGAGAAGGGAGACGAAGAGCGAGGGAAAATGGCACCATCGTCGTCGGAAGCTATAAAATTGAAAAATCCACCGCCGAATCCGATTCGATTGCAATCGCCGTACGGATTGATCGACCCGTTGAAGTGTACCGCCACGGGAACGTTGGTGAGCGGATGTAAGAAGAACGAAACGGCGAAAGTGTACGTGCAAATGCGTGACGAGATCGGAAACGCGCTGACAAAACCGACGAAAGAGGAAGTGGAGATGATGAAGAAATGCGGAAAGATGACGGTGGAAGGACGCGTTTTGCTAGCTTCGACGACGAAAGAGAACGCCGCGAAGGAAGAATTTGATACTTTCGAGTTGAAGGTTATGGATGGGAAGTCCTTGGTGTATTACGGAGAGTATCGACCGTTGGAGAGAGGGACGTATAACGTATATGTGGATGTGGTGTTCAACGAGCAAAGAAATCCGAAGAATAACGGACGGTTTAAGATTGAAGGGTCGCCGTTTCCGGTCTATTCTGAAGATGCGGGAGGAGCGCATCTTCATAACGGAATCGGTGAAAATGAAAGGGAACGCAGCAACGTAGGTGACTTTAAGACGAATGTGAATGCGAATACTTCGAACGCTGCTCAAAACGATGCGCACGCTCCTTCGACTGGTATAGATGGCCCGACGTCATTTGACATCGGCGGAGGTATCTCCGTGGAAAATGATAAAGACGACAAGAGAACTGTCCACGTGGCAAATTTATCGATAGCGATGAATCAAGATGCGTTAGTTCAGCTCATGTCGCACGTAGGAACTGTAGTTGCAACTAAAATGGGAGGTGAAGGTAAGACGTACGCGTTCGTTGAGTTCTTGTCGCACGAACAGGCAAGGACGGCGAAAGGATTAAACGGCATGGAAATAGGCGGCAGAAGTTTAAAAGTTGAATTTTCGAAGCAATCGAGGTTAATCGGGACGACCACGAATGTTGTCATTCATTACGGACCTCAGCAACAGTTGGCTTTGGAACAAGAGCAGAAAAAGAAGGAAAAAGAAAGAGAGGAGAAAGAACGCGCGAGAAATCAAATGAGAGAGGAAAGAGACAGAGTGCGAGAGGAAAGAGAGAGAGCGCGAGAGGAAAGAGAAAGAGCGCGAGCGCAAGAGATATTAGCGGCAGAAAAGAGTAAACCGATATATTCCAATCCGAACGTTCGACATCAAATCGAAATGCAGAAAGTCTTGGAGGGAAAAACTGAAGAGGAGATATTATTAGAGCGCGCTCGAGCGCAAAAAAGGATGAAACCAGACCAACCTGGAAAACTTATGACGGCGGCAGAACGCGCCGCAAAACGCGCGCAAGAAATCAGCGCCCGATTGAACGCGAAGAGATAGACGCAAATAGATTTTAGATTACACTAGTAGATACTTTCAATAATAGCATATATATTCGCGCTTTTTTTCTTTCGCTCAAACTCACAATCACCTATTCTAATTTGTAAATGTCTAATATCCACACGCACACGATGTTGTAGATGGCGTATAACACATACAACCCGATGTATACCCATCCAATCTTTGGCGATAGCGTGAACCCACTCGCCGCCACCGATCCGAAATAAATAAACAAAACCCCGGCTAAAATAAGCGTGCTTGGGATCAACTCGTTCGTTGTTACGATCAAATAATTTGGCGTTTGCCACGATAAATAGCAAAGCCACGGCAATCCCAATCCGAGCCAAATATCAAACACGTTCGATCCGACGGCGTTTGCAACCGCCATGTTCGCCAAGCCATCTTTCGCGACCGCAATTGAACTCAAAGCATCTGGAATTGAAGTTCCCGCAGCTAAAACAGTCGTTCCCATGACGACTGGAGGAATCTTCAAAATGCAACCGATTCTAGTGCACCATTCAACCATAAAGTGCGTGATGAATCCGATAAAAACGATGGACATGAGAAACGACATCGGATACCATGTTTTCCACTTTTCTTTCTGGCAGTTTGGAATGCATAATGCAAACACGCAATACCAAGGCATGGATAACAAATACATCGGAATTTGTTTCTTGTTCTCCGGCAGCGCGAAGGACAGTTCCTCTTCTTCTCTGGCGTCTTCAATGGAGAGTACCGACGCGACGTTTGTCGAACGGTCGCCGGTGGAGGACAACCCGTTCTTTTCGCGCATCTTCAGAACATGTTCAACCAAAAGCGCGTCTGATCGCATCTTACGAATCGCACTCTTCGAAATATAGCTCGAGCTGATACTAACACCGACGCGATCGTCTGGATCTTTTCCAGTCTCTTCGCGAATTTTGTCGCGATACGTTTTCGTCTTTTTTCTCCAGACGTTTGCCGCCGCTTTCGCCGCGAGAATCGCCGATATGTTCGGCGTCGCTCCCTCTTCGCTCGGTCGCCCTTCGCCTCCGTCGCTCGGTGCTTCTCCGGTTTCCGCTTGGCTCGCTTCTATTTCTGCTTGTAGACTTTTGTTCAACTCCATGAGCGTCTTTGCTCGCTCCGGCCACAACAAATCCATTTTGCGCATGAAAAATTCGTTGTACGTCATGAACAAAATGTAAAGGCCGTACAAACCGACGTAGATCCCACCTTCCCACCAATCAACTCGGCCTCCTGAAAACGTCGTCGCAATTCCAACCACCGCGGCACCGTAAAACGTACAATCTCTCACCAAAGGTTTCCAATCTAAAATCAAGGTGTCGCCGACAGAAATCGTCGTTATCCCGATGATTATCAAAATGTTAAATATCGCACTCCCGACAATCGTACCGACGCCAATAGACGACGACGCGTTCGCATTCACCAACGACATCAACGAACTCGCAAGTTCCGGTGCAGACGACCCCGCTGCCATGAATGTCGCCCCGGCGACGTCGTCGGACAAGCCCAACGCTTCCGATATCGCCTCCAACGACGCGACAAAATAGTCGTCGCAGACTATCGCTATCCCCAAGAATAAATACAAAACGCCGACAAAATACCCGATTAATCCTCCAACTTTCTCCCAATCTTTCGTTGGTTTGCATTCGCCGCCATCTACGGACAACAGTCGTCGTCCTCCTCCACCCATATCGGTTGTCGTCGTCGCCGATTTTGACACCAAGTCAAACGAAGACGATGATGAGGAGGACGATGATGAGAAGACCGCCGAGAGCGTCGCTAAAAGCGCGAACAAAGCGAAACCGCACAGGAAAGCGCGCATTCTGTTGTTATCAGAGAGAGAGTGTGTGTGTGTGTGTGTGTTAATGAGTACGCGACACGAATACTATTTACCCCGACCCCTTCCTTGAAAGAAAAAAGGAGAAAAAGACCGTTTGACGAACGGGTGAAGACGATTGAAAAAAATCGAATCCATGTGATAATAATAAACCTACCTCAACCGCTCCTTCGTGCTCTGCGACAGTCTCGAACGCGCTCTTCTCGCGTTCGGTATTCTCATCGTCGTCGTCGTCGCTATTCTTCCTGCCATTTTTTAGAACAACAACAACCCCACGACAGAAGAGAGAGAAAGGAATAAGGGGAAAAGTTTGTGATGATGATGATGCTATTTTTAGGAAGGAATATTTTATTTTTCATTTTTCTCTCCTCTTCACTCTTCTGCCTTTTTTTTTCTTCGAATTCCTCCGCTTTTTTTTGCTCGTGGGGGGAAAAACCATAAACTTTTTCTCTTTTGCATGTGTTTTTTTGAAACTCGCCTTAAAAAAACAAAAATATTTCGTAAACGGACACAAAAAAAGAAGAAGAGAGATCCGAATTTTTTGTAGAGCATGAATCCACCTAATCCTTCGTCTCAGTACCCGGGACCACCACCGCCGATGAACGACGGAGGGTATCAGCAACAACAATATAACGCTCCGGCTCCTGCTCCTCCACCGGGATCATCCGCAACAGCTGGGTATCCCTCTTCTGCGCCTCCGACGGGGATGAATTTGCAAAATAATAATTCTCCTTTACACGCGCATCCGCAGGCACCTCCGAGAGTCCATTTCGGTGGGACGCCTCCTCCACCAACATCGTCGTCGACGACGAATACTGGGTTTCGAGGAGGAGCGCAGCAGCAGCAGCAACCGCCGGCTTCGTCTTTCTCGTCGTATCCTCACCAGCCGCCCGGGCAGGCGCAATATCCTCCGTCGGGGATGGGTGGTCAACCACCTTTACAACAACAACAACAACAACAACAACAGAATTTTCAATCCGCTCCTCCAGCGGCGATGGGAGGAGGTATATCGCAAGGAAGCAGCAGATACCCAAACCCAACGCCGCAAACAACGACGCAACAAGGGTATCAACAAACACCGCAACAGCAAGAGAATGTTGGTGGTGTTGGTGCGAGGACGTATCCGCAGTATCCCGGGACAACGAGCAGCGCTCCGCAACAACAACCGCAGTACGGAGGACAACCGCAACAACAGCAGCAACATTATCAGCAAGGGATGCCGAGTAGCGGGTATAATCCTCCGCAAGCACCGCACAGCTTAAATCAAGGGTTTCAGCAATACGGTCCGCAGCCAACACCACAGTCTGCGGCTTCTAAAATCGATCCTTCGCAGATTCCGAGACCGCGGCACGACTCGCACGCGGATCGAACTATTTTTGATACAAGAAACCCACAAACGGGTGCTCCGATGCACCCGCCAGGAGCGACTTCGAATTTTATGGCGAGAGATGTTGGGAACGCGAATCCTAGGTTCATTCGATCGACCACGAGCACGATTCCGAATCAATCTGATTTGTTACAAACGTCCGGGATGCCGTTGGCGGTGTTTGTCAATCCTTTGGCGACTTTAAAAAACGACGAGGTGCAAGTTCCGATCGTAGACAACGGAGGAATGGGTCCGGTGAGATGTTTGCGATGTAAAGCGTACGTGAACCCAGGAATGCGATGGGTGGATCATTTCCGATTTGCGTGCAATTTTTGCGCTCATGTGAGTGAGTGTCCTCGCGAATACGCGTGCGCTTTAGGATCTGACGGGAAAAGGCAAGATTGGATGCAACGTCCAGAGTTATGCCGTGGAAGCGTAGAATATATGGCTCCAGAAGAGTACATGGTTCGAGCGCCAATGCGACCAAGCTACTTCTTTGTTATCGATGCGAGTCCGTCGGCGGTCCAAAGCGGCGTGACGGTATCGGCGTGTGAAGTCATCTCTAGAACTTTGGATAACATTCAAGGCGGCGACACCGCGAGCGTGGGGATTGCGACGTTCGATGGCACCGTACACTTTTACGCCATTCGCGGAGACGATGAGAACAACAGCGCAAGCAACGAAAATCAGGAGAATGAAAAGCCGACGACGTCAAACGGCGCGACAAAAACGCCGAAAATGCTCATCGTTCCAGACGTGGACGATCCCTATGCGCCTCTGCCGAAAGATCTACTCGTGAATTTGAACAAGAACAAAGAAACACTTAAGACTTTATTGAAACAAATTCCAGAGATGTTTGCGAATTCGCGTCCATCGGCGGTAGCGAGCGGCGCGGCTATCAAATCTGCCATCGACGCTTTGAAGTATAAGGGAGGGAAAGTTATGCTCTTTCTCGGATCGATGTGTTCGGGTGGATGGGGAAAACTGGAAGTGCGTACGCACTCTGGAAATGTAGAAAAAGAACCTCTGAAAATTATGAAACCGGCGGAGAAATGCTATCAAGATTGCGCAACGGAAGCTGCAGAATATCAAATCGGCATCGACATTTTCGTGTGCGGTTCGCAACCTGTAGATTTGGCAACTTTAGGCGTTTTGACGAGAACAACTGGTGGCACATTATATAGATACCCGAACTTTAACGTGCAGTTAGATTTTGCGCAGTTGCTGAACGATGTGCGATGGAACTTTTTGCGACCACAAGGCATGGAAGCGGTGATGCGGGTGAGAGCTTCTCAAGGTTTAGGCGTCGCCGAATACGGCGGATATTTCTGCAAACGCACGCCGACGGATGTTGATTTACCAGTTTTGGATGGGGAGAAATCAATCATGGTCAACTTAAGATACGAAGACAAGTTAGTAGACGGAGCGGAAGCGTACGTACAGTGCGCCTTGTTGTATACGACGATGACTGGAGAGCGCAGAATTCGTGTCCATACGCTCGCGTTACCGGTGACATCTGTTCTCGGCACGTTATTTAGAAACGCAGATTTAGATGCGCAAACTTGCTTCATGGTTCGGAAAGCTGCGAATACACTTTTGGGTGGGAAACACACGATTGCAGCCGCAAAAGATGCCGCTTTGGCGCAATGCGTGTCTTCCCTTTACGCTTATCGTAAATACTGCGCCTCCAACAACGCCTCCGGGCAACTCATTTTACCTGAAGCGTTGAAGACTTTACCACTGTACACAATTGGCATGTACAAATCGAACGGCTTGCGATCAGAAGCTTCGGCAGACGATCGCGCGAACTGGCTTTTTAGGATGCTAAAGAGCGATCCGTCTGAAACGACGCCTTCGGTATATCCGCGACTGTTTCCGTTGCACTTCATCTTAGAGGACGATGGATTCCAAGCGAACCAAAAGCAGAGGCACGACGATGGTGACCAGGCGGCGAGCATTACCGATTCCTTTCCGCCATTTCCACCGTGTCAATGGCTCTCCGCTGAAAAACTCGACGGCGATGGCTTATACCTTCTCGAAGACGGCGGCGAGATGCTCGTTTGGGTCGGACGAAACTACCCGCAAGACCGGTTAAAAGAAGTCTTTGGTGTAGACACCGTAGACCAACTCGACGCTCGACAATCCATGCTTCCGCCAAACTTACCAAACGAAAGAAATAAACGCATGAACGCCTTCATAAACTCCATGCGTAAAGCTCGATCTGGATATTTGCGCATGCGCATCTTGAAGCGAAACGACGCCATGGAGACGTTGTTTTATAACCGCTTAATCGAAGATAGAAGCGTTGCGGGAATGTCTTACGTAGAGTTTCTCTGTCACGTTCACAGATTGATTCAAAACAAGTTCACTTAGAAAGAGAGAGAGAGAGAGAGAGAAATTGTAACTCCTTATTGTTTAGAAGAAGAAGAATGAATGAATATACACCCGTCTCTTTTCGTTCTTTTACTAATTTACTCCATTACCAGAAGTTCGTTACATCTAAATAGAATAAAAATAATAAGAGAGATCAATCACGTACTCGTTTAAATCAAATCGAAGAAACAGCGTTCACTCTCAAATTGTTGCGCAAGATATAACGCGGAGCAAACATGAAGATTGCGGTCGAGGGGTGTTGCCACGGCGAACTGGAAACCATTTACGCATCCATGGAGAAAATTGAGAAAAAAGAAGGCATCAAAATCGACTTGTTGATATGTTGCGGCGATTTTCAAGCCATACGGAACAAGCGCGACTTGGAGTGCATGTCGGTGCCGATTAAATATCGCGAGATGGGGACTTTTTACAAGTATTACAGCGGAGAGTTGAAAGCGCCGTACCCGACTCTGTTCATCGGAGGCAATCACGAGGCGTCTAATTACTTGTGGGAACTCTATTACGGCGGTTTCGGAGCGCCAAATATTTACTATTTAGGACACTCTGGATGCATTAAGTTTGGCGATTTA
>JACLAB010013214.1_pt1 | contig 26099 bp, 17 predicted proteins | sample 8027921 | NCBI WGS metagenome assembly JACLAB01 (sample SAMN15725117, study PRJNA655200) | protist metagenome | isolation source: fluorescence activated cell sorting (FACS) single amplified genomes of... | place: USA: West Boothbay Harbor, Gulf of Maine | collected 2000-07-19
ATAGTTCCACGTTTCCGTTCGGTCTGGAACGATTGCTTTCGTTACTTCATCGTCGTCCGGATGCGCGTTTGTCCACGCCGAGGCGAACAAAACTAAAGCGGAACCCGCTTTTTCTATCGCCTTTGCAAACTCAAACGCACCCCACGGCGCTTCAAATTTGTACGGATTGATATCCATGCATATCCCAATCGTAGTTCTGATTCTATATTCCTCTACTTTTGCACTATTACTATTTTTATGCCGATGATTACTACTAGTACTACTATTAATGCCTTTCGCTTTCAATACGAGTTCTTTCGACGTGAACCCGCTCTCGATATCTTCGTCCGCCCACGTCTCATCTATGCAATACAAGTGATGCTTATTCGCTCTCAAAACCACACGACCTGTTTCATCGACAATTTGTACCGCGTTGTATATTTTGTTCGCGTCGCGAATGCCTCTCACGTACCCAGCGCTCGCGAGACATTGAAACCTTTTCGCCACGGAGTATAAAAACTGCCTCGTTCTTCCTTTCGTATTATCGTCTTCTTCGTCCTCGTCCCACTCGACTAAAGGTTCAATCTCCTCTCGCGAGTCGAACGTGTACCCGGTAAAACACATCTCCGGACATTGAATTATGGACAAAGGAATTTCGTCGTTTCCTCTCAACAGCGCATCTTCGTGCACTTCGAGCGCTCTCAAACACCTCTCGAAAGACTTTGTTCGGTCACCTGAGACGTCGTGAGACGAGAGAGTGAGAAAGAAAAAGGTGGTTATTCATCAGAGTTAAAATAATGCGTGAACTCTCTTTAAAATATAGTACCGTGTGCGGGCTCAAACTGCACGCACGCCACTCTGAACGCGCAGCAACAACAACGCTGTTCTTCTCCACTCCTCTTCTCCTCCACTTTCGTCTCTGACTCGCTCGTCATTCGTCGGGTCGGTTTGTTCTTTTATGCTTTCATATTCACGTTTCGTGTTTACTTACTTTTTATTGAGAGCAGAGAGAGAGAGAGAGAAAGAGAGAGAGAAGAGAGAGAGAAAAAGTGAGTTCTTCCACAACGCCTCTCTTCTTCACTTTTTTTTTCGGCGGCGCTTTGTGTTTCGTGTGTGCATATTCACCGCGCGCGCTTGTATAAAATAGAGTAAAGCGTTAAAAGAGAAACAGACGTGCACACGCGCACACACGCACGCACGCGTTACGCGATTTTTACCGTAACTTCTCTGTTCATCGTAACTTGTGGCGATTAAATAATGATATCGGCTTTAGCGTGGGTCCCTCCCGGGGCGTCCTCGCAGACGCCGAAATTTACCGAAGTTCCCGAAAGCGAATTGAAGGAAACTAGGGAACGGATGAAACGAAGGACAGACATAGAAGACGACAGCGAAGAAGACGACGATAGCGAGGACGAGAACATCGAAGAGGACGAAGACGACTCGGAGGACGAAGAAGGCATGGCGGACGAGAGAGAGATGAAGGACGCGTTGAACGACGAGGACTCGGACGGTTCAGAATCAGACTCAGACGCGAAAGCGAAAAAAAGTGAAAAGAAGAAAGCGATACGGAAAGCACAAGCAGTCGCGAACGCCGCGAGAGGCATCACGGACGATTTAGCCGAATTGGATATGGATAATTACGACAACGACGATTCGTACGACGAAGATATTCAAGAGAGACAATTGTTTGGGAAAATGACCTCGGAGTTTGAATCGAACCAGGACGACCCGTACGTGACGATTAAAGACTCGGACGACGATGAAGAGGAGGAAAACCCGGACGATTTTGGGATTTTAAAGAACGATTTAGTAGTGTTAGCGGCAAGAGCGGAGGAAGATGCGAGCCATTTAGAAGTTTGGGTGTATCAAGAGGCGATAACGAACGAGGAGACGCACGAGACAGAGGCGAATTTGTACGTTCATCACGACGTGATGTTACCGGCGTTCCCGTTGTGTTTAGCGTGGATGGATTGCTGCAAAGATACGAACGCGAATAATCGAGGCTCGTATTGTGCGGTTGGAACGATGTATCCAGGAATTGAAATTTGGGATTTGGATTGCATCGATGCGGTCGAGCCTTCGGCGACGTTGGGCGGCTACGACACCGCGGACGTGAAGAAGAGTTCGAGCGGAGGAAAGAGTAAACCTAAAGTGAAGAAAGAAGGGCATCAAGATGCAGTTTTAGGCATGTCATGGAATTCACAGTTTCGAAACGTATTGGCGTCGGCGAGTGCGGATAAGACGGTAAAGGTTTGGGATGTTTCCACGGAAACGTGCACGGAGACACTGACGAAACACACCTCCAAAGTGCAATGTTTGGAGTGGAATCCAGAGGAAAGAACGGTTCTCGTTTCGGGTGGTTTTGATAAGCACGCCAGAGTCTGCGACGTTCGAGCGCCTAAAGAGGCGAGTTTAGATTTCAACGTCGGCGCCGATTGCGAATCAGTGTGCTGGAGCGCGAGAAATCCAGTCGAGTTTTTTGTTTCTAACGAGGACGGCGAAGTCGCTTGTTTCGATACGCGAATGGCGTCTTCAAATGCTACTAATAGCAGCGGCAAGAAGAAGGGCAAAAGTTCATCGTCGGGGACGTCTTCAGCTGAGCGTTGGCGCATTAAAGCACACGCGGAAGCAACGACGTCCGTATCCTGTTGTCACGGCTCTCCTGGAGCGTTTCTTACCTCGAGTACGGATGGAACGTTGAAGTTATGGGACGAAAACGTCGGATCGACGCCGAAGTTGTTAGCCGCAAACACCGCTGGTGTAGGAGCTGTATTTTGCGCGGGTTTTTCGCCGCATTTGCCTTATTTAGCCGCCGCTGCTGGAAGCGCCGGCGCGGTTTCCGTATGGGATGTTTTGAGTGAAGATGCGGTGAGACAATCGCGACACGGACCGCTATTAGAGCGATACGAGGCACAATTCAATTAGAATTTTAATTAAGAATGATATGTTGCTATTGTTATAAACACTACTGCTGATACATTTCTTTCTACTATATTCTCTACTATTATATCACTTCTTCATCGCACTGATTGCGGTGGCGTATTTTTCTTGGAGAGCCATTTCTTTTTCTCGCGCGGCTCCGGCAAGCTCCATTGCCTTTTCAACTCTTATGGGTGCCCCGAGACTTTCCTTCGCCTCGAGCAATTCGAACGCGCGCAACGTGTTCTTTTTATCCATGAACTCATCGTGCAAAGTCTTCAACTTTTTCGATAAAGCAACACTACGCGTGCGATAGCCCTCGTGTAAAAGCGCAACTTTACGTTCCAATTTTGAGGCTTTTTTCGCTTCAGTGCCCATGAGAGCATACAACGCTTGGTATTCTGCCTTTTTGCTACCAACGTCTTTACCTCGTGCGGACTCACGTATTTGTTCGCGGGCTTTATGGAACTGTTCCGCAAACGAATCCGGCATGTCGCCTGCTTCTGCCGCAAGCATAGCTTTCGCTTCTGCAAGTTGCTCGCTCGAAAAGCAATAAAAGTTTGGGTCGTCTTCCGGACGAATACCGTTCAAATCTCTTTTAATGAGTTCTATCATCTCATCGTCGATGAGTTTTTGAGTCTCGTCTAGGTTTCTTCTCGTTTCCGCAACGACCGCGGGATACTCCTTCGAAACGTTCGGTTTCGGCAATTCGTTTCGGCGTTGATACACTTGCGATCTTCTCTTTTCCATTTCATGTCTGGCCTTTTCTTCCCGCTCGCGAAGGCGTACTCTGCGTTCAGCCTCGTCTTCTTCGATTTCAAAAGGTGCGCGACGATGACCACTCGCATCGACTTCCATGGCATCGACGTCTTCTAATTCGTCCAACTCGTCGATGTTTGGAATTTGAACTTTGAACTCATTCTTCGGTTTCGGCAAAGACGCGAAACGTGATTTAATACCACTCGCAATCGGGCGTCTAGGAGCTGCTTGCTGATTTGAACCCGCAGAATCACTCGGGCGCATGAACTCTGCCATCGCGTCCGGATCATTGATATGTAAATTGTCGCGCAAAGGTGTCTGACCGACAATCCCGGTACCCGGTCGCTGTAAAGCGGGAGTACCGTGCACAACATTCGTGTGACCTCGTTGATTCGTGCGCTGGCCTCCTTGAATCGACGGTGTGGCGCCAGAAAAATCCTTCCCCGCACCATCTGCAAAGCCGCTCGGCGTTTCGCCGCCGTATAAAGTTGACTTTGTCGCCGTCATGGCCGCTAAATATCGCGCCTCTTCTAAAACCATTTCATCTCTCGATTTACGTTGAATCATGGGCGTTTCTTGCCCGGGCAACTGATTTGATGTCGTTATTCCTGTCGTATCCGGCGCGAAGCCCATTTTCCGTAACTTTGCGATGCGTTCCAACTCGGATTCCGACACCGACGGTTTCGGCAAGTTCAATTTTCCTCGAATCCTTCCGGCGGAAAAATTATCCAATTGCTTGTTCGATTCTTTGACCGCTTTTGGCACGTTCTTCTTCTTAGCTATCTCATCCAACTTGTCCATCGTTCGCATTTCTTCTTCTCTTTCTTTAATCATTTTCCCATCCAATTCGTGGATAGTTTTCGACTTGAATTTAGCATCTTGTATCATTTTCCTCTCCATTTGTTTTTCCTCCGTGACGTCGTACGGCCCCTTCGGCGCCAACTTCTCGAATGCAATTTCCGCGTTGTAATCGATACCAACGATGCGTTTGGTGTTTCTACCCCCCATACCAGCTGCTCTCATTTCTCTGTTCTTCTGTATGCTCGCTAATCGCCTGGCTTCGTCCAATCGTTTCTCCCTCGCTTTCCTCTTTGCTTTCTTCCCTTTCGTATTCGCCAACCTCGCGCGCGCTTCTGATAACATCTCTTTTTCGTCTTCGTCCATATCAATTGCATCTGGTCTCGCCGGTTTTGCTTCTGGATTTGGATCAATCTCTCCAGGCCTTAATCGTCTCGGGTCGTCCATCGGATCGTACTCCTCGTCCTTCGATACCGCCGCGTCGAGTAACTTCTCGTATCGTTCTAAACATTGACTTGGCGTCCTTCCGACGATGGGTGCAATCGTGCGCCACTGCGTCGGCATTAACTTTGCCAAGTGCAAAAGTTTCTCGTCTTCCTCTCTCGTCCATTCGGTTTTCTTAATAGAAGGATCTAACCATTCGAACCATCTCGCTTTGCACTGCTTCGCCGACTTTCGGACGAGTAAAGAGGAAATTCGGGCCCACTGATTCTTCCCGTATTTCATCACCGCCGCTTTGAGGATCTCGTCCTCGGTGTTCTTCCACACCCCACCTTTAATCATAATCCGCATGGTTAAAAGCTTTTTGTGTGATGATTACGCGCGTTAAAATGTTTTTTTGTTGCGTGATGTTATTGTTATAATTCTTCGCGTCGTCCTGATGAAGATTTTGGCGGCCCTGATTTTTTGAGAGAGATCGATTTTTGTCGCGTGGGGGGCTTTCTCTTCTCCTTGTCGAGCTTTTTGAAAAAAACGCTCGAATTTATTATTTCACATGCGATTGTGAGTTTAACATCGTCATCATCATCATCATCATCATCGTTACCAATGAACGCTCAGTTTCAAACATCGACGCTGCTGAGATTTCACTATCGTTATCATCATTATCAATGAACGCTCTGTTTCAGCCAACGACGCTGCTGAGATTAGTGCTCTTGTATTTACAACAGAGCGATGATGAGAACAATGTCAGAGAAGAAGAACAAACAGTCACGAAAGCTATGGTATCCGTGCTCAGCTCGAACTTTGCGTTTACTCGCTTTACGAACGTATTTTGGGCGTCTTTAGCGGCAACTGCGACGGTGTTTTCGAGGTCGATGGCAAAAACGAACGCGGTTGCGTCTGCGTGGAGCGTGCTAGACGGGTTGACGTTTGATTTAGAGACCGTCGCGAGCAGAGGAACGGTAGCGTCGGGTTTGGGAACGGGCCAAATATATGGATTTGGCTTCGAGGTGACTTCCACGGGCGCTGCAGCCATCAATCAGGTATTTGCTGACCAGTATATCGATTCAAGAAAGAAGAAACGACGGAGAAAATTACTCGGCGTTGATTTAAAAGAAAGCGCATACGTTGCATCAAGAGCGATGAACGCTACAAAGTTTTCGTCTGCGATGATGAAGAAGATGGGAAAAAATACGAGCCGAGGAAGAAAATTGCTCCTCGATGATGATGATGATGATATTGAACGAATGTTGGTGCATGCTTTTCTGAACAATTTGCCAGTTAATGTGCGAGAGGAGTTTCTCCAGAGCTTGCAATCAGTCATAGTCGATCCGTCTCTCGTTTTAAGCTTCGAATTAAATATCGCAAGAGTAAACGTCTTAATTCCTCGAAAAGGTTATTCAGCTTTAGAGAATGCACAATTGTTCCGAGCGGGTCAAAGAAATTTATGGTCTGGTTATTTACAGAGGAGACGGAGTGGCGTTGGAGCTTCATTTTCTTCCGCCGTTGGCGCGTCTTATTCTCCCGGCGATAAGCTAGCGTTTGACATTCAAGATACGACAGAGAAGCTGAAAGCGGCGACGAATATAATCGACCAGCTTAATGCTGATCGAATCGCTAAAGCACACTTTAGTAACACGACGAAAGTTGATGTAGATCCTTTTAATTTACCGGACGGAACTGCATTACCAGCTGATTCGGAGCCAATCGGTGTGGCAAGTTTGACGTATGCAGTTACAATTTCAATCAATTTCGGTCAACGAATTGGTGTTCTCGTGTGATCGTAAGTTATGTTTCAAACTTCTTCTCTAGAATTACAAAATGCACGCGTTCTACTACTAATCGCTATCGAAAATTTCAAAAGCTTCGTCTTCCTCAGCAACAACGGGCGGTTCTTCTCCTTCTTCGTTTTCTTCTTCTTCCGCTTCTTCTTCCAGTTCCTCTTCCTCCACTTCCTCCTCTTCTTCCGCTTCTTCTTCCCCCTTCGCTTCTTCTTCTTCTTCTTCTTCTTCTTCTTCTTCTTCTTCTTCTTCTTCTTTTTCGTCTTCTTTTCCGCCATTCTCCTCTGCTTTTTCGTCCTTGTCTCCCTCGTCCTCCATGTTAAGATCCTGCGCCTCGGGTGTTTTCGTCCTCTCTTTCGGCGCTGCCTTCGTTGATTCTTCCAGCATTTTTTGTTCCAATATTGCATTCAGCGCCGCAAAACCATCCTCACCGGGTGGAAGGGCCACCACTTTTGCGCCAGGACCCAAATATGCCGGGATATTTGTATTCGTCATATGCACAGGCGCCGTTGAGTTTTTAATAGTCGTTTCTGATTTCTTTTGCTTTTTCCTGTTGCGTTGTCGTCCAGTTGCTAATGCCGCAGCGATGGCCAACGCTTCTTCCTCCGCCAACTTTTCCTTTTCTTTCAGTCTCTTTTGCTTCGCGGCGTGGATTTTCTCTTCTGCTTCTGCCCACACACTATCCTCTGCGATTGGATCTTTGCCATTCAGGACGTTCAAATAGGCAACGGTTATGCGCTCTGAAATCGTCGTCCGTGCTTGTCTGGAAAGGAACCCAAATTTTTCGGAACATCCGGAAATGATCGCCGTGCCATCAGGACCATATTCCGTTTGACCATGCGCGTAAAAACCAGTCGAATAGTCTGTATCATCACTCTTGCCATCTTCTTGCTCCGCAACCAATCGAAACTCTCGCTTGACGCTCGGTAAAATGACATCGTCCATGAAGAAAATCGGAAATCTAGTTTTTGGCAATGCCCGAAATTCGTGGTAATCCAGATGCGTCTTCGATTGTTGAATCGATTTTTGCACCTTTGGGAATAACGTCGAATCTTTCTTGTTATACCACGAATTTGGCAACTTAATCTCGTGCAGCTGATACTTGACGTTCACTTTCGACAACCTCGGGTCAAAACCTCGCAAAATCCAAAGTTTACGAAACGGACCGTTGTTGAACTTATATGCCAACTCTCGCAACGCTGCGCGAGTTTGTTTTACGTCTACGCTTATGTGCGCCGGTACAATCGACCGGAGTTTTTCTTGTAACCCTCTTGGAGACCACACCGGCCGTTCCTTGAATAGCTTTACTAAACTCTTATGCCACACCGGTCGTCTTTCATCTGCTTCGATGTTCCTCGGTAAAACTTGTGGTACCGTCGCGTCCGCAAAATCGACTAAAATTTCGTTGTTCCCTTGCGGTATAAACGTCAATTCCTGTCTGTTCTTTCTCGTTTCTCCGTCCTCAAAGTAATCCACCGGCACGTCCTCTTTACAAAATACCGGTGGCACGAGCTTAAATTCACCAGGGACGACTAAATTCTGGTTTGTATCTCCTATGTCTCCGCTTACCTGATTTCTATTTTCGGCTTTGGATTTCAACCGTAACATGAACGGATCCTCCGCGTCTCCTTTCGGCGGCCGAATTGCATCCTCGTTCACCATGAACTCTTTCTCGTCCTCAACTCGACTGCTTTTTATTCTATGCATGCTCTGATCGCTCGCGAATATCCGTTTCCTCGTTTTCATCTTCTTTTTCAACTCCTCTTCCTCTTCTCGTTCCGTGAGCGTCGAGCAATACTGAAAATCCGCGAGACCGCGAAACTCGATTTGTTTCGTGCAACGAGCAAATGCTTCCACTTGCACGTTATTGCTATTGTTCTTTCTACTGCTATTGTTCTTACCATTAGGAGGAGAAGAAGAAGAAGATTTAAACACTCTTAAAACGAGCGTTTTCGCGTCCAACTTCTCGCCGTATATCGGCAGCGCCAACTCGTCCTTCTCCCGAAACTTCATCTCCAACGCTTTCGTTCCCGAAGACACGAGAAGTTCTTCCCCTCCTCCTCCTCTCGACGACGATAAGAGTCCGTGATGATTTTCCTCCCCTTTTTCGCCGTCTACATTCATCTTCGCCGACCTCGTCGTCGTGCTAACTGTATTATTCGTCGCCGTGCTCGCCGTCTCTCCCTTCCCTATCGCGCACGCTTTCATCAACTTCCCCTTCCCCCCAAACTTCTCGACGATTTCCGGAACGTGGTTCATGCAATCGTACCCCGGGTAGACGATAGCGACGACTCGTTTATTCGGAACAGTCACCGTGAATCCGTTCTGTTGTTGTTGTTGTTGTTGATGTTTCGAATTCGCTCGACAACTAGAACCGGTCGGATTCGTTTTGTGTTCTTCTCTTGAAACTTTCCCATCATCTCCGACGCACGTCTTCTCGTTTCTTTCCGTCGTCGTCTCTTCCTCTCCTTTCGACATCACGCCGCCGCCGCGCGAAGGAGAAGGAGAAGGAGAAGGAGAAGGAGAAGGAGAGCGTCCTCGTCGTCCGCTTCTCCGAGAAGCGCTTCTCATTTTTTTTGTTGTGAGTTTCTGTGTTTTTCCTTTTTTTCGTCCAAATTGTCGCTTCACTCATCACGAACACTTTTCTTGCCTTTGTGCACGATGCCGGGTGCTGTCGCGTCGTCGTCGACATTGTCATTGTATTTGTCGTCCGTGACTGACGCCGCGATGTCCAAAATAGAGCGAGTCACGGGCACGTCGGACGTTAAGATCAACGCGTGCGCGCTTTTATTGTGCGTCTTGGTCGTCGGGTTGGTCGCTTTGAAACTTTCCAAGAGGCTGATGATGATGAAGAAGAAGAAGACGGAGGGAGAGAATAACGAGGAAAGTTCCGACTCCGACGACGAAGAAGAGGAGGAGGAAGAAGAAGAAGAGAAAGGAACGCCGACGAAAATATCCAACTTGGACGATTTAAACGCCATCAAACGCGCGTACGAGGAACTCTTTTGCGACGGTTTATTACAGACGGAGAGGATTAAAGAAACGCACTTCGTGTCAAACATGAAAATACTCATAGGCAGCGTGGCGTGCGCGTTCGCGTTCGTGGCGCAGTTTTATCCGATGTACTTGAAGAAAAAAGATGGCGGAAAGTACGACGTGAAGTTTCACGAGGATTCATTCTTGCAACAGTTGACGTTTTTGTGCGTGTGTGGGTACGTGATTACGAATTCGATTTTAACCGCGTTCGTTCTGTTTTGCGAGCGAGGGGTCTTGTTTTGGGGGGAGTACTACGAAGAAGAAGATGAAGAAGAAGGAGAAGGAAAAGGGAAGGACGATACGAAAAAGAAGAAGAGTAGCGATAATAGTACGGACGCAAAGTTAGTAGGGCACAAAGTCTGCGCGAGAATACACCACATGCGATTTTCGCCAAACTTGACGCTTGAGCTCGTCTCTCGGGAACTGTTGTCAAACGGCGTGGTGAAGAAGATGGATAAAGAAAAGAAAGTGAAGACTAAAGACGGAAAAGTGATTTTACCGACCTGTAGTGGGAGAGTGATGAAAGTAGTGAACGTCGCAGAGTACGTGTATACGGACGGCGTCTTCGCGGAGAGTTCGTATTTGGACATGGTCGAGCAGTTTGTTATCGAGTACGAGCAATCGTTGGAGAAGAAGGACAAGTAAGGACAAATGATAGAAGAGAAGAAGAGAGAGAGAGAGAGAGAGAGAGAGAGAGAGAGAGAGAGAGAGAGAGTTTGTTATTTAGTTTTGAATTAGATCTAATGATACAGCTAAAAACCGTATAAATAAATATAACACGCGTGCAATAATAAATGCTGCTCACTACAAAACGCTGTTGCTGTTGCTGCTGCTACTACCGATACCATTATCTAGTAAAAGTGTTTTCAAGCTACGTCTCGGTTTCGTTTCGTCGATAGTTTTCGGCGGCGTTATGCGCGCTAACCAAATACCATCTCGTCTTGGATTTTCCACGAAATTGGTCGCATTGTTATACGATATGGAGTACGTCACGAGTAATTCTTGGTCGTCGTAAAATGCCATGGTTGGATAGTGAATCATCACGCCTTGAGGCGTGACGCCTTCGTCGATTCGCGCAAATATGTATAAATTTTCGCCGTCGTCGTCGGAGTGTGCGATGACCAACTCGTCGCGTTTCTTACCTCCCGCAGTTTGCTCTTTATCCTCCGAAGTGCCTTTGATGGCATCTGCACCACCGTCACCCGAAGTCGTTGCAATGGTTTCGTCGTTGAAGGCGACGTATAATCGTTTCGTCTTCCGGTTGACAATCGTATTTAATTTAGAGTCTGGATTGACGAGCGCCGAAGGCAATGGCGCAGACCACGTGATGCCTAAATCGCTACTAATGGATTTGAATGCGACGCCTTCGGTCGAACGCATGAGCATGGTTAAATGGTGACTCTCACCACTTTCAAATATAGAGCCTTCAATAACCCATCGTCCTTTCGCGCCAGTTTGAAACTGAATAGCGCCATGCGCTTTCCACGTTTCACCTCTATCGGTCGATCGTAAAACGCCCGCCGCGTTGCGAACACCTCTAGCCGTAGAACACGTGTGGGGACTTCTCTGTCTCCAGAACGGCAAAAGCCACACTTCTTCGTCGTTGTCTACTTGAACAACAGTCAATTTATTTGCGATGACTTTGGGGATCGCGACGTTATCTGTGGTCATGCGATACACCGTTTTTGCTTTGCTCCATTCTTTTAAATCCCCTACTACTTCTTCTTCGTGTTCGTTTTCATCCTCTGAGGTTTCCGCAAAACTTCTCGTTCTCACTTTGATATCCCCACCGATAATCCATCTCTTCGGTATCGCTTTTCGCATGACTGGAAACTCTTGCGCTAAAATTTTTGGTCGCAAACATCTCGGTGGCGTCTCTGCGTAAAAAAGGTACTCTGTTTTTGTTTTTTCGTCTCGATGTAACACCGGCGCCCACAAACCGTTTGAATACGTCCTCGGTTGTAAAGTTTCCCCGCCAATTTTCGTCGTCGAGCTTCTCTCTCCAACCGCTGGTGCGGGCAAAGGCTTTTCTAAAACCCACGCCGTATCCGCTAACTTCCTAGAATTACCACTACCGCTATTACTGCTACCACTGTCGCTGTCTTCCGTCTCGTTATACATGACAAACGTACTCTTCGTCGTCTTCCCGTTCCTTTTCGTCATCACGCGCACGGTTTGGTCAAATCCGCCTTCGATATCAGGCGCGGTTTGAAACGCGACCGAAATGCCTTTCCCGTTTTCTCCTGAGTTTGCGATTATGGTGCCCATGTGCGCGTATTCTAATCCGTGCAGAAGTGGATCGAAAATCCGTTCTCGGAAAACCTTAATCCCTTCGCCCGGGAACAGTCTTTTTTGTTGATAGTGTCCACCAGCCAACTGACTCAAACTTGGTTTCCCTCCTCTCGGTTGTTCGTCGACGTCTCCTCCTTTATTGTTACCACTGCTATTATTATCGGCATCGTCTTCTTCGATCAAACCAAAAATTCTGCTCAAATGGTCCTCTCTTTGCGTCTGTTTCCTCTCTCTTCGAGAGTGACGATCGACTTTCGCGTAGTGCGAGTTCACTCTTTTCATCGATTTTTCCACTTCCAAGTTTCTGTTGTTGGAGATGTAAAACGCGTTCACGAAATAACAGATGAACAGTATCAAAAAGAGGAGCACACGAACGCGTTTTTTGAACAACCACGAGCCGCGGCGTTTCCTGGACGACGACAACTTGGTGGTATTCATACCACCACCACCAGTCGCTCCAACGCCTGGAAACAGTCGCCTTCCGCTCGCCTGGCGCAACATCAGATTTTTTTATTCCTCGGACGATGTTTTAAACTTTTTTTTGTGAAGCTTCTCTCATCAGTTTTAGAATATGAATATATATCAATATGTTTTTTAGTTTGACCTTCATTGCCGTGTGTGTTACATATTTTGTGGTGCATTAGTCTACATCTCTAGGGGAGGACCGATACGCACCTCTGTTGTCGCGAGGAGACGGCGATCGAGAGTACGTGCCTCGGCTGCTCTTTTTCTTGTAGTCGTTCTTCGCGTCGCCGTCGTCTTCGTCTCTTCCGCCGCGGGGAGGCGAACGGCTGCGGCTTCGACTTCTACCGCGTTGATACTTATCGCTTCTGCGTTTCTTTTCACCCGGTGAAGGAGAGCGCGATCGCGAGCGAGAATAACTTCTCGATCGCGATCGACCTCGTTTCTTACCGCTACTCTCCCTATTGTTTTTTTTGTCATTGATTTTATCGTCGTATCTATAATCGTCTTCGTCGTTTGAATACCTTTTCCCGCCTCCTCTTCCATCTCTTCCGTCTTGGTCGTCGTATCCTCCTTTCATTCCTCCTCGCTCTTTCCTATAGTTCTTCAAATCGCACTGAATCTTCGAAACGCCGAACCTGTTTTCGAATTCAATCCCGTCGCAATCGTCGCACGCGTTCTCGGCGTCGGTTAAATATTCGAAATCCACCTCGCCGATTTGCTCTCCCGTGTTCGAGTCGACGAACGCGTTCGCGTACGTCACTTTCCCACTTCTTCTGAAGAAGTCCTTCAAGTCTTGCCAGCTCGCGCGAGGCGGTAAATTTCTCACTGTCACGCAAAAATCCGTCCGTCTCGGGCGATCGAAAGACCCTCTTCCTCCTCCTCCACCTCTTCCTCTCTCGTCCGCGCCGAACCGTCCTCCTCCTCCTCCTCCTCCTCTTCCTCCTCCTCTGTCCTCTCTGCCACCACCACCACCGCCATAAGAAGACCCTTTACTAATCTCCACTCTCAACCGGTTACCATCGAACTCGTATCCGTCTCTGTAATACTGCGCATCCTCCGCGTCTCGCTTATCTTCAAACTCGATGAACGCAAACGCCGGCGGGTGGTTACATCTCGGAATTTTTATGTGCGTGATGCGTCCAAATTTATAAAACAAATCGTCCAACTCTCTTTCGCGAATATCGTACGGGAGGTTTCCGACAAAGATGGTGCTGCCTCTCGGCTGTCCTCCTCCTCCTCCTCCTCTGCTGGACATGGCGCTATTTCTAGGCGTGTATCTCTAAATCTCTCTCTCTCTCTGTGAGTGTGTGAGTATGGGAGGGAAAAAATCAGATCGCGCACTTTTTTCTAAGAAAAACACGCACACGCACGAAAATTCTTCAGAAAGAAGAAAAAGTAAAAAAAAATGTTGTTTGCGTTGAGAGCCCCCACGGTTGGTGCGTCTTCACCTGCGTCGTCGTCGTCTTATTCGTCGTCTTCGTCGTCTTCCATCAGAAGAAGAGCAGGAAAAAGAGGCGTAGTTTTGACGAGCGGATCAACGACGACGACGACGACGACGAGAAGACGAGCGCAATGGAATAGAGTAGAAGTTAGCAGCGTTAAAAAGACAGACGCATTGGATAATAATAAAGTGGAAGACGAAGAGAGAAACAACCGTCGCGATCTTCTCTCGAAACTTAGCGTGGTGTCGTTGACGTCGTTTTCGTATTTCCAATCCGCGTGTAACGAAGCGTACGCAGACGTGTACGCTAACCCGGATTGGCAAATGGGCGTCCCGACGGAAGAAGCGACGCCGCTGCAAAATCTGTTTGGATTTCTCTTCACCGCGTTTTGCGGGTGGTATTTTTGGAGAGTGGTGAAAAAGAGAGGGAAAAGAGCGCAAACGTTTCGAGTGGCGAATCAGTTGAGTCCGGAAGAGCTAAAGGAACGCGAAGAGGAGAGGAAGTTGAAGGATAAGAAATTAAGCGCGAGTCAAGCGTTTACGGGTGGTATTACCGGTATCGCGATATCGACGGTGTTGTACATCTTCGCGAGTAAAGTGTCCGACGGCTTCGATAACTCGAGTTTACCCGAGTCTTACACCGCGAGACAGATTTCTATTACCGTTCGAACGATCGTTGAAGGTTTAGTATACTTGGCGACGTTCGTGTACGCCGCCAACGGCGTTGGTTTGACCATGCTCGGGTTCAAAAAATTGAAGAATAGGTACTTTGATATTTCGTTGGAAGACGCCCTGGAGGAATCGAGAAAAGAGGAAGGTGGAAGCGATTCGGACAATGCGGAATAAAAGCAACGATAAGGATGCTTGGTAGCATTCATTTTCTTATTTATATATACATGCGTAGAGCTATATGTTATTGTGATTTGATTTCTATGTGCGCTTACTTAACGTGCGGATCCAAAAAAGCTTTCCACTCTTCTAACGTCCACGACGAGCTCGTATCGCAGACTAAGCCGTTCAAGCAACACGTCGGCGACACGTGAATGCCCAACTGTCTCCCCAATTTGATATGAAATTTCATCTGTTGCGTGACTAAAGTGCCACCATTTTTATCTTCTGTTTCTTTATTCAGTCTGGCGTACTTCCTGACCTTCTCGAACGTCTCTTCGCTTTGTCCGATTAAACACTGGTTGAGAATATCTTCGGTGAGGTCGTGCCTCGTCACGTCGAACGTGTAAATATCCGTGAAGCTTTCTCGTTTGTCGAACAACTCCTTTGAAAATTGCCAAAACGCGTCTTCGCCACACGCCTCGGCCACTGCTAAAGAAGTCTCGTGCATGATGCCCGACGCGACGTGCCACGGTTGGATTTGATGGTAAAACTCAAATCGGATATTCTTCCCTTCGTAATGAGGCATGACGTCTTCGTTCATACGTTTGAAAAACCTCGCGCTAAATGGACACGCGTAATCGATCCAAAACGATAAAATCGTCGCATCTGCGCTCGAACTTCCTTTCGCGTGCGCGATGCTTTTAGACGGGAGAGGAGGACCCATAGAGATGATGCTGCCTTTCTTTGTTTTGTTATTGCTGTTGTTGTAGTTCTTCTTCTTCGTTGAAGGTGTTGATGTGGTTGTCCTTCTGCTTCGGACGTTAATGTTACTTCTCAAGAGCGATGACGACGAAAACGAAACTAACGCAGATGTCCTCAAAAGACCGCGCATGTGTGTGTGCGTTGTTCCTCTCTCTCGCGTTATTGCGTGGTTTGTACGACAGAGCGACGCGCAAAGTGAGGAAGGAGAAAGGAAGCGCGTACGAAAATCCCCTAAATATAAAAGTGTGTCTCGAACAAACAAACGTTCACAACTTCTTTGTCGCGGGTGTCTCTCTTCTCTCTCTCTCTCTTAATTGAGAAATGTCGGATAGAAACGACGAAGGCCTCGCGAGGGGGAGAGCGACGCAAAGAGTACCGCCGCCACCACATCGTCCTCCTCCTTCTCATTTCACATCGTCCGCTTCGACATCTGCGCGACAACAAAACGTAGTTCCACAATCACAAACGACGCAAATGCAACAGATTGAAAAGTTGAGCGAATACGTCGCGAAGAACGGCGCAGAGTTTGAAGAGTTGACCAGACAGAAGTCGTTGGATATGTTTTGGTGGTTAAATGATTTCAACTCGAACGAGTATAAGATGTATAAGCGATTGCTAGAGAGTAAAATGGGAATACCTAATAGTGCTAACCATAATAGTAGTTTTAGTCCAACAACAATAGTGCAACAACCTCCTTCGACGATGCCAGTCACGAACAACATCGACGCTCAGATTGAAGAGGCAAAACTCAGAGCACAGAAACTGCTGGAGTCTAGAAAAGAATCAAAATTAGAATACGTGGAAGACACGACTCTGTTCGATAATATCGTAGGGAACATTCCACAAAATACTCGCATAGCGAACGCTGGATTTCAAAAAGGCACGTACAACGCTATCGATTTGTTGACGGCGCCAAAGAATGTGAACGAAGAGATGATGCAAAGGAATTCGAAAACAGTGGATAAGTATTTTGAGAAACGAATGGAACTATTTGAGTACGAGTTGGAACGCGCAACGAATAAATGCAGTGGCGTTGACAAAACGAGCCAACAGTTTTTGTATCGAAACGTCGACGAAAACGAGGATGAAATCAAAGAGTTGCGAGAAATCCGAAGGCATCGCAGACGGAGAGGTGCGACGAACGAAAGCGCAGAGGAAGTGGAGGAAAAGTTTAACGCTAGTCGAGGATCGAAACGTGGTTTAGGTATGGCCGAGCAAGAAGAGCGAAACGGTGAGGTTGAATTTTTGAAATACAGGAACCAACTCTCGCGGCGATATCACGCCGGTGGCTTTTGAAAAGTCAATAGACAATATTTTTAGTCTTGTTGTATCAAAAAAGAATTGTAGTCATTACACGCACGCGCCGCTGTCTAAATTTATATGCTTTGTCTAATCGTAATATCCTTCTGGTAACGGCCCGCCTTGCTCGTCGCCCAACTCTAAATCTCTGCTCGTTTTCACGTCCGCGTCTTCTCCGAACTGTATCGCGTTGTCCACGCGATACAACACGTTGGCCACGCACTCTTCGTCGCTAATGTCCAACTTTGCAAACGCAATCAACGAATAATCATCCATCAACTGTGCTAACATCATGTTCAATTTTCTAAACTCGCTCGGCATGCTCTCGTTCAACTCCTCCGCCAACCGAGTGTGATCTGGCCATAAATAAGGCTCTAAAACGTTTTGGTCCTCCAACAAATCCACCTTTGACAAAACGTTGACGTGCGGCAACTCCAACAACATCATCGCCGATTGCGCTTGTAAACATCCAGCGATAAACTTCGCTCCGTCCGTAATGAACGTCGAGTCTAACACGTACACCGCGACGGTTTGCCATCCCCAATCTCTCAACCTATCCACGAACGTTCGAAAACACGAGTGTTGCGAATACAACTCAATCTGCCCTGGACAGTCGAATATCACGCAGTCGTCTTCCCCGAACCCTTCCAACGCTTCCGATAGCCAATCGTCCAAATTATCCTCTAAATACTCCATGCAATACATCAACCCACCGTTCGGTCCGTAATCTAACTCCTCCATCACATCATCTAACGTGATTAAATCCCTCACGTCCGCCGTCACCGGGTAGTTGAATTGGTCCGCCGCTGGGTCTAAATTGATGCAATGTCTGCGTTGCCCCAACGCCGAACAGTGGTTGAATATCGTTTGCACGTACGTGCTTTTCCCGCTCCCGGCTGGGCCAATGACCAGTTGCGCGTACGGCATGTGTTTTTTGTGATGTCGTTTTCCTTCTTCTTTTTTATGCGTGTGTGTGTATATGAAGCGCGCGTTCACAAGTCGAGAAATAATAATAATAATACTCGTAACGCGTGTGAGTGAGAAAAGAGTTCGTTGTGATATGCGCTTCTTTTTGTCAGGTTGTTGTTGTTTGCGTGTTGCCGAAAAAAAAAGTTGCCAGCACGCACAGACAGCAAAAAAACAACAACAAGAAGAAGAATTTTATTCCTCTTCAAATCAAAAGCATAAAAACGGATAGATATATATAATAAACGACGCAACGAATATACGAATACGATGACGAATGCTTTCGTTTCGACCGTCTTTCCTCTTTCATCGTTGTTGTTGATGATGTTGTTTTCGTGTGGCACACTTCCGGGAGTTTCCGCGTTGGGGTGCGAGTGCACCGGGGACTCGTTCGTAGTCGACGGCGTCTCTTTGGGCACCAGGTGCGCGGAATGGGGCAGTAAGAATGAAATTTGCGCCGCACAAACGACCGTTACGGACGAGTGCTGCAAACCGTGGTGCTGGGTGTCGGAAGAGGATTGTCCTTCCGCGAGGTATAACAAAGAAGCAAATAAGCATTATTCGTACGACGCGTGTGGAGCGACGTGTGCGAACGACATTTGTGGTGACGAGAAGATGTATTTAGATACGCACGGTAACATCGTGTGCGAATCGGAATATAACAAGAACATGTGGATTCGATATCGAATGTCGTCGTGGATATTCATAATTCCAATGTTTTGTTTGTTCTCGTCGTTAATGCACCAACGGCAGCGGAGACGGCAGCTGATGTATTTGCATAATCAGAACCAATTCAACGGCGGCGGTGCGCAAGCGTGGAGAGGACAGAACATCGGTTTGCAGAATAACTTCACGACCACGCAAGGGCAGCCAATTTACATCGTAGGCGCGAACGGAAGATTGACGCCGCTGCAGAATTCAAACGCGACTAATAATAATCAACCGCAGTTTTATCAAGGAGGAAACATGGCTCAAGAGTTGAGGAGACAACAGAATCAGCCGAGAAGTGGGGGCATGCTGGACGCGTTGTTCGGTAGAGCGAACAGAGCTGGTGGTGGCACGCAGTCACAACCGCAACAACAACAACAACGCTCGTCGGCAACACCTGCAGTTCCGGAAATGGCACCCGTGGGTAGAGAACCCGCGTATGCGCCTCCTCCAAACTACTATGGTAACGAAAACCAATCGAGGCGAAATCAAGCAGTGACGGAGCAGCAAACGTATCCCACCGTTTAGTTTAATCGTGTTTTTTTAGATGTAACTTGTATATGTGTATATAGATATTTAAAAGTACAGCGGCAGCGTTGTTTAGGGAAAGAAAAATGACCATTCTTTCCACGCGGGAATCTTAAAAGCTCTTTTAAGGTTAAAAGCGTTCCTTTCGTTTCCGTCCCGTATATTTCGAATCATTGGCGACTTGCACTCCTCGATTTCTCATCTGTTGTTTTTTCTTCATCACCCATGCTTTGCCCTTCCCTTCCGGGTGCGATTTTGATCCCACGTATATCGTTCTCGCGTGCTTATCTCCTTTCCTCTTCTTTTTCACCCCTAACCCGAAATCGCCGCTATTGTTCTGTTTAAACTTGTTCTTTCCTCCGCCTCTCCCCACGACGGCTTGTTTCGTGTTTGCGTAGTCGTTTGCCTCGTCCATCTTTGCCGTCGGCATAGTATCTGGTGGTCCAGCCGCCAAGACTAAGAAATATTTCTTCGCTCTGGTAGAGTTTGGATAATCTACGACTAAACCACCGCTAAAACCAACTCTCAACGCGCTGCTCGCAATCATTTCCGCCTGCCTCGCGTTCTCCGGGTAAAACTGAAACGCGCATTTCGCGCCTCGTTTCAAACACCTATACGTTTGCGAAAAGAACGCTTTCAATCTCTTTCTTGGGTCGTGTTCGCTCTTATCTGCGTTGCACAGCCACTGAATCGCAGATATAGAAACGCACCCGTCGAATACCCCCGGACGAAACGGCACGCCGTGGCCGATATCCGACTCCAAAACGTCCCCTTCGACTTCTCGTTCCACCGCGTGATTCAACATTCCTCGGGAGATGTCGCACCCGACCCAATAGTGTCCCAATTCGGACAAACGATCGCCGGATAATCCCGAACCGCACCCAACGTCTAATAAAAATCTCGGCGTCCCGTCGTTCGGGAAATTCAACAGTTCCAACGCGCGTTCGGTTAAGCGCTCTTGAATTTCAATCACCCGGGAAGACGCCGTGTATTTCTTCGCTTCGGTGGAATCGTAGAAATACTGCGCCGGGGCGGTGAGTTCTGGACGAGACATGAATACCTTTCTTTAAAAAGTGGGTTAAAATCTCTCTCTCTCTCTTTGTGTGTGTGTGTGTGTGTGCGTATCTATGTATACTGGTACGGGATAAGCGCGCGTTTTGCGGGTGTTTGTACACCTGCGCCGCCGTCGTATGCTATACACGAAAAAAGTGAAAAAAAACTTTCGTCTTTTTCCTACCCACAGTACGAGTAGGATTTTACATCTAGTATTATTACATATACATCTATTATTGTTTCACCGCCATTTCGTTTATTTTCATCTTCAAAAACTCAGCGCACGACAGCGGAGGGTATTTATCGACGTCTACGCCTCGTTCGATGAGCTTATCTCGAATCTCTTCGGGCGTTTTAATCACCGTCTCACCGTCTGGATCCATGAAGAACGCGCACGAATACCTGTGTTGCATTGCGGCAATCTCGTCCGGAACGATGACTCTGTGCGCCGTGGCCTTGTAAAAATCTCCCGTCCATCGTTGGAGTAAAGCTCCGGTGTTTAAAATACAACAGTTCCCCCGCGATCCTCTCTTTGCCGCGACATCGATCCAACCTTCCTCGAGATTGTCTCTCCCGTGATCGAACCGCGACGCTTTTTTCACCTGTAAACCTCTTCCTAAAGATTCCGAATCGTGGAACAGAAACGTCGCGAACCCAAAGTCCACGTGTTCGCTCACTCTCAACGACATTTTATTCCCAACTTTCTCGCTTATCTCCGTCGTTTTCGTCGGCATCGAGTGCAAAATTTTCAAGGTGCACAAATCCATCTCGCGAAAGGTATCCGCGAAGAACCTCACGTCCTTCTCAAATCCAAGCGCGACTGCCGTCGCCAAGCACAAGCTTTCGCACGCCCTCTCGCATTTGTCGTAAAATCTCTTCGTGACTTCTTTCCACTCTTTCTTTCTTTTCACGTTTGCGAAATAGTCTCGATCTTTGTACAAAGAGTCCTTTCTCACGCTGAACGTTTCCTTCTCGTCTGGTAGTCTTAAATCGTTCAACACCTCCGCTCGGTACTTCGCGTACCCCGTGTTCGTCTTCGGTTCCCACTGCACGAGCTCTCCCTCTTTGTGTTCCGTCGACTGACCTTCGAAGAACAGCTTCGCCTCTCGAAAGACGGACTCGATGTCCTCTTTCTCCAATCCCACGTTTTCCAAGTAGCAAAATCCGTGCCTTTTGAAGCATTTCCCGAGCGCGTCAGCGCATTTCCGCTTCGCTTCATCGAGAACAACAATCGTTTCACCTTTATTATCATCATCTCCTCTTCCTCCTCCTTGGAACACGAACGGGGACAGATCGATGGTCGGTATCTCGTCCATCATCCGAAGAACGACACCCCGCGCACTTTTTTTTCCTCTCTCGTAAGTTTTACGAACTTTTTTTTTTATTCTTATCTTTAAGAGCTCTTCTAGCGTCTTTCCCTGCAGGAAAAAATTCAGCTCTTTTGAAAAAAAAAAGAAATTTTTCATCACAAAAAAGAAAACATTTCCAAACAAGACTTCTTTGGAAAAATGGAATCATCGGAACAAGAAGAAGAAGAACAAAAAGAACTGGTCCGAGTGGACGCGCAAGACGTGCTGAAACTGGTCTTCCAATTTCTCTCGGAGCAAAACTTATATAAAACGGCGAAAACTTTATTGCAGGAAACCGATATGGACGTGGACTTTGTGACCGAGAAATCGGTGTCGAAATTGACGACATCGATTCTCGCCGGCGAGTGGGAATTCGTTTTGGACCATTTTTATAACAAAAACATAATATCGGTTTCTGAGAACGTTTTGGAGAAGATATTGACGCAAATCGCGTTGGAAATGATCGAAATAAGGGACGTGGAAGTCGCGAAAGCGATATTACGGGAAACAGAAACCATGAAACGATGTAAAGATAAGAGTAAAATGAGACGGTTGGAAGCGTTGGCTGGGATGCCAAAGTTACCAGGGGAGATTTTGATGTCGTTATACGTGGACGAGAAAGACGCTGGGAAGTTGGAGAAAGACGATAACGCCATGAAAGGTGCGTCCATAGAAGAGATTAGAGAAAAAGTGACAAAAATGAAACTCAAGCGTAGGAAAGCTATTGCGGAGGATGTGCGAAGCGCTTTGCGGTCGGTGAAACCAAACGTGTTGATGAATTTGTTAGGGGATGCGTTTAAATGGCGAAGACACTGTGGTTTTGTCTCGGAAAGCATGTTGAGTAGTAACGATAACTCTAGTTTTGATGTCTTTTTAGACCGATCGAACTTGAAAGATATATTTAGCCATTCATCCGTTGGAGGTAAGAAGCGAAAAAATAGAGACGGCGCCGGAGGAGAGAATACCAACAACAAATACGATCATAAAAACACCAACGACGATTACGTTCGTGCCGAGAAACGCTCGATTGGTAAGTTTGGAAAGAACTCCGCGGTCAACTGTTTTGCAATTTCCCCCGATGGATTATCTGTAGCCACGGGTACCGCGGATGGGTTCGTCGAGCTATGGAAATTTTCCAACGGAAAATTAAGAACCGATTTGAAGTATCAAAACGACGACGAACTATTATTACACGAAAACGGAAAGATTACCGCTTTAGCGTTCTCTCCCGATTTTGAAACCCTAGCATCGGCAGATTCCACCGGGATGATCAAAGTGTGGAGAATACAAACTGGGAACTGCGTTCGCACGTATCCATCCGCTCACCACGGCGCAATCACGAAGATGGAATTCTCTGCCGACGGCAACGGATTACTCACCTCCGGGTTCGACGGCATGGCTCGGTTGCACGGTTTGAAATCTGGCAAGACGCTAAAAGAGTACGTGAACCCGACCGTTTCGTCTGGTGGTATTACAGAACAGTGCGAGTGTGCCATATTCTGCGGGACGGACAAAGAATTCATCTTAGCAGCGTATTCGAACGGCTTGGTCTTGTTGTTTGACGCGAAAACGGCTGAAATTGTCAAAGAGCACAAACATCCGCTCTTGACAAAAAAGAGCGGCGACGATAATGACGGCGACGATGCGTCGAAAGAAGCGCATGTCTCAGAATTTGTCGTCAAAGACATGTGTCGAGACCCTTTGTCCTTCGACAACGTGTTCCTGTGCGGTGGCGCCATGAAGTTGGTTTCCTTTGACGTGAAAATGGGCAAGATTGAACGCACGTTTACCGCGCGAGCCACCTCTATACCAACCGAAATCATAGCGAGCACTGCCTATATCTCCGTTTCCGTCTCCAGGAAAGGTGAGTACGTCTACGCTGCAAACGAACGCGACGCGCTAGTGCGATGCTGGAGAGTCAACGACGCCAAGTTTGTTTGCGAAACGGACGCGAGAGGTGACGCCGGTGCGGAAGACAAAGATACTCCTCCCAGCGCTTGCCTCGCGTGCGCGACGCATCCGCAAGGAAACGCCATCGTCACGCTGTCCAGTCCTAATATCTGTAAACTTTTCACCGCATAAAGATAACAATGTCAATAGTAGTAGTGATAGTACTTTTAGTAGCACAGAACACACGCGTGAAAAAAAGATCAACACGTGGCAAATTTTTTTTTATTTTCTCGTTTTCGACGTTTTTCTCCAAGAAATTGTAATTGAATCGAATTCGGGACGCGCGTCACTTTTTTCGCGACGACGGAAAAGTCTTTCATTCCGGTGCACCATCATCGTCGAGTAAAAGAACGACGAGAACGAAGCGAAAGAAGGAAAGATGGGTTCGTACGAAGATGCCAAGCGCAAAGCGCACGTGATGAAGTTCAAGAAGTACATCAAATCTCTTTCCAAACCGCAAAAGATTGGTTTGATTTTAGCGCTGTGTTCGTTCGTCTTACTCGTGCTCTACTTAGTCATCGACAATCACGACACGCTGTTCATAATGGCCGAGTTCGTTCACTTCATCGGAATCGCGATTTTGGCGTATAAGTTGTTGAGGGAGAAATCCTGTCTGGGACTCTCCATGCAAACGCAAGAGTTGACGGCGATATTTTTAGGGATCCGATTGTACTGTTCATTCATGATGGAGTACGACTGGCACACGATTTTAGATTTTTTAACGCTGATGGCGACGTTGTGGGTGTTATCCACGATGAAAGGGTCGTTGAAGCATAACTACGAGACGCACAACAGACCGCTGGATACGATCATGACGTGGCAGGTTTTGGTGCCATGCGTTGTAATGGCGGTAATCGCGCATCCACAAACGTCCCACGCGGTGGTGAATCGAGTCTTGTGGGCAACTTGCGTGTATTTGGAGGCGGTGAGCGTTTTGCCACAGCTGCGCGTGATGCAATCGGCAAAAGTTGTGGAGAGATGGACGGCAAATTACGTGTTTTCGTTAGGCGTTGCGAGGTTTTTGAGCTGCGCACATTGGATTTTGCAAATTTTCGACGGGCAGAGTTATTTGAAAACGGCGTTGACGACTGGGTTATGGCCAGTCATGGTTTTGGTCTCTGAGATAGTGCAGACCTTTATTTTGGCAGATTTTTGCTATTTTTACGTCTTATCGTTTGCAGACGGCGGTAAAGTTGTGCGATTACCGGCTGGATTAGTATAATAATATAGAGCGAGAAGAGAAGAGAGAAACGCAGTTTCAAAGCGCTCTTGAAAGCACACATAAACAACAAGAATAAGAAATCATGAAATCAAACAAATACACTAGACTAAATAAAGCTACAATAATGAAATCCAACGCTACTTGACTCTAATTCTTGTATAAATTAAACGGGTAATTGACCGGTGACACTCGAAGAATATGTGGGTGTGATATGGCTCCAACATTTGGTTCAACCTCTTTGATACACTCCTGAGTAAAGGTTCTGCACTTCGATTCAATGAAGGCATTGAAGATTTCCGAATATTGCCGAAAATTAACATATTCCTCGGGATCGAAATCTTCCCTATCGAACATGTGTCTGTCAAACAAAAATTCGTGCACACGAAAGCCAATCGTCGAAGCTGTTCCATCGGATCCGTGTCTTCTCGAAATATCCTCGAATTCCTTCTTCAAAGTTTCCGTGTACGAAATCTTCGCGTCATCAAAACCGAATACGAATATTGGTAACTGCGCATGGCCCTGACTCCATAATATTGGTCTGTTTTCAATGTTTTCATATTCAGGTGCTGATTTCTTATACGATGGGGGTCGAGACGGAGTGCAATGAAGAGCAACCTGCATCGCGTGCACTGGGGTCATGGATGGATTATAAGCTGCGCACTCCGCGCTTGCAACAAAATGAAAATCCACAGTTCCATCTCCACTATTGAACACCGGTATGGCTATAGCACATGGGCTATCCGTATATGGCGCGTAAGAATGCGCCATTGTATGCGCTAGTTTTTCAATTACTCTAACAGCAGTTTGATATTCCGTAACGTTGTCGAATTTCCGAATCGTTCCCTCTCCCGCCGCTTCTCTTAATAATTTACAAAACTTCTCCATGGTTCCGAGCCCGTCTGGATCTCGCGGGTTTGGCGGACATCCGTCCAATAACAACGTCCTCACGTGCACTGTCTTCTCCTCGTCGTCCACAACTATTGCAGCGCTCCCTTCACTTTTCCTCCGTTTAATCCTATCTTCTCGATGTTCCTCATCCCCAGGTACTTCTAAATCCAACGGTCCAAACGCTTTCGGCAACAATTCCTCCAATCGAGTCGCTTCCATCCCGGGTAATAAAATCTGAATATCCTTAGCGTCTCTCAATTCGTTCATGAACTGTCGACAATGTCCACACGGCGCGTGCGTGATTGCAATCTTCGTAATCTTTTCTTTTTCATCGTTTTCTGTTCCCACGCGACCATTATTCTTCGTCCAACTCGCTCCATCCAAATGAAACTTTGCGTTCATAATCATGCACTGCTCCGCGTGCACGGACCTGTTCAAAGCGCACTTTTCCACCTCCACGTTCACGCCAAAGAAAATGTTCCCGCGAGTCGTCAAGCACGCCGCGCCGACGTGGAAATTCGACGTCGGTGGCCGCGCGTATTCCTTCACTTCGTGCACCGCCAGGCGCAAGAAATCCTCGATAGCAGTAACACCGTTCTTCGTCTTCTCTGAGAAGCTTTCCAATTTCTTCG
>JACLAB010014529.1_pt1 | contig 26043 bp, 16 predicted proteins | sample 8027921 | NCBI WGS metagenome assembly JACLAB01 (sample SAMN15725117, study PRJNA655200) | protist metagenome | isolation source: fluorescence activated cell sorting (FACS) single amplified genomes of... | place: USA: West Boothbay Harbor, Gulf of Maine | collected 2000-07-19
GCGCCGGCGCTTCACTTGGAAACGCTGGAGGAGGTTCACGACAATCCCGACGGGTCCGACGGGCGCCTGGTCCTGTTACACTGGATCACGGCGCGCGCCACCGAATGCGGGGCGCTTCGAGCCGCCGTGCCGGCGCTTTCACTCGCCGCGAATATGCTCTCCGCGTTGCCCGAGGAGACCGCGGGCGCGTGCGCGTCGATGGTGGTCACCGCGCACGCCTCCGCCGCGCTCTGGGGACGCGAGGGCGCCGATCCAGACGGACGACCGCGCGACGCGCGCCGTCGCGTGTCCGGAAACGCCCGACGATTCGCTCGAGGCTTGTTTTCAGGCACCAAGGAGGAGAGATTCCTTCTCAACGACGTCGTCGGCGAGATATCGGAATCGAACGACGTCGGCGCGGTGGATCGAGCCAGGCGCGCTGGTGTCCTGGAAGCGGCGCACCACCTCGCGTTTGCGCACAACGGCGCCGGAGCCGCGGTTTCGACGCTCACGGATATAGCGCAAGTCCTCTCTTCGACTGCTAACCCGGTACCTTCGTCCGCGGCCGCGACGAACGCGGCCGTGGTGCTCCACCTTCTCGCCGCACACGTGCACCGTCTCGTCGAAGGCATGCGATCGTCAATGTTCGCGCCGATGCCCGCCTCCGGGACCCTCGCGAGCCCCAGCAAGCGCGCCGCCGGCGACGCCGCCGCGACGCTCCGGTTAGGCAGATTGATGTGCCAAACTCTCGACGCCGTCACCGCGACGGTGAAACGAAACGGGTTCGCATGCAATGGGGTGCGTGCCTCAGGCGGGGCGCCGATGACCGTTGACACGGTGGTAGAGGCGCTTGGTGGCACGAACACCGCGCTCGCCGCGCTCGTGTCCGCCGGGAACTACTCCCCTCAAGGCGGCGGGGGTGCGGCCTCGGTGTCGTCTCGATTCGACGACGTCGCGCACACTGCGTACCAGAGCGCGGGGAGGCTCGGCGCCGCCGTCGACGCGCAGTCGACCAGCCTCGCATCGGGCGAGTTGGAAGTCATTCGATATCAGACAGCGCGGCTTCAGACGTATCGCACCTCGCTACGCGCCGTCGTCGCATTGCGCGGCGGCGAGCGCCTTACGGACGATGTGCCTGCCGGCGACGACCCGGAGAGCCGCGCTTCGAGCAAGTTTCGGCGAAAGTACGGCAAGTTGCACTGGGTGGACCTCGCCGCTGAGGAACCTTCTTCCGAAGAGAGCGAGAGTGATGCCTCGGAGGAAGACGACGACGAAGAGATGTTCTGCGTACGTCCGAATGGCGGCGAGGGCATCGCGGGATGGGGTCTCGTGGACGGCAGGCCGTTCCCGGAGGCGAAACCCGCGCCCATCAGGCGGCGCGGCGAGAAGAAAAAGGAGCGGCGCTCTTCCGATCGCGAGGACGGCGAGGACGGCGACGGGGAGATGAAAGCATCGCCGCGCGACTCCGCTGAAAAACCACGTAAACGTAAGGGGGACAAGCGAAAGTCGGAGGACCCGACGTCGGACGATGACGAGGAAGCAGACGGCTCGAACGCGTCGTTCGTATCGCTCCTGGAGAAGTTGCATCGCAAACACGGAGGGAAACTCCGAGTTCCAACTTTCTGCGGCCAGAAGCTCGACCTGCCGAAGCTCTTCGCCGAGGTTCAGTCGCGAGGGGGGTCGGAGTCGGTCACTGAATCTCGCAAGTGGAAACAGGTGGCCCTCGCGATGTGCAACAATCTGGAGGGGCAAACCGCGGCGTCGTACGCCATCAAATCCAAGTTCCTGAAGGTTTTCCAGGGACACGAAGCGCGCCTCGCCGCGCAGTTCTCAAAGATGACGAAGAAACACAAAGCCGGCGGCTCTGAGCAGGAAAACGAAACACCGTGACGAACGCGGCGTAGCGGCACTCATAGTCTATTGGTACGCGTACCGTATGATATCAACGTATTAATGTCATACACGCGTATGTCAATCATCACTCCCACGAAGCGACGACCAACACTGTCGGTGGGTGGATGCTAGAAGCTTTTGGCAGAGGGACGATCCGAGTCGTCGCGCCGGCGGCGGTGCAGGCGTCCAGAAAGGCGGCGCGACACCCGATCGCTCTTTCCTTTTCAGGCTCAGCAATGCACACCACCCCTTTGGTTTTGGCAACGAGGTCAGCACAGCACTTTGCGAGAAGTGCTGCCGTTGCAGGATCGTACAGACAGTCTGCCCCCAGGACGACGTCGATCTCCGCTGCGAGCGCCTGCGGCTTGGACCAGTCGAACAGACAACCAGCACACGCGCTGGCGCCACCGCGCTCGAGAGAGAGGTCCGAGACGGCGACGACGTTCATTCCAGACACAGCCGCTGAGCTCAGCGCGCAGTGGATCGCTAGGGGCTCCCTGTCGCTAAACACTACCGAATCCGCCCCGGCGCACTTCGCGGCCGCAATGCCGACGAGCCCCAGACCACTCCCTACTTCAAGGAGACGTTTCGATTTCAGATTCGGCACGTCGGTGTTAGATCCTTCGGCGATGGCCGTGGCGAAACTCATCGCCGTCTCCCAGTTCTTGGCCCACGATGGATCAGCCTCCATGTTGCCAGTCATCTCGTACCAGCTCCACAACTCATCCACGGACGGGGGTTTCACCATCCTGATTTCCTCCATCGTTCCAAGCTTCAACGAGACCTCCACGAGAGGGGGCAGACTCTGGTCCCCGGGGGTCAATACAGCCATCACGGTTTCATCGCTTTCCTCTTCCGCGAAGATCGCACGCGTCGGCCGAACATTTCTCGACCGAGGGAGGCGTTCCTGTCGCTTGCCATTCAATCGCGATGGTACATGTATACTGCGCCACGTCGACGCCATCCTACACACGGTAGGTCGCTCGTCCGCGCAGGCGACTGTGAAAGCTGGTTTTGCTTTGGTCTTGGCATGTGATATTTTCCAAACTTGGGAGATCTGGAGAAAGAACGATCTCCGGGCGTCCGGAGGTTGACTGCTTCGTGCGATTGTTACGATTGCGCTCCGTTTCTCATTACACGCCTCCCCTACTTCTTATCCTCCTCCTCCGCCATGTACGCCGGATTCTTTTTGACTATGACCACGCCTTCCAGCATCGAGGTCACCGGGACGTACTCCTCCGTCGCCAACTCGGCCCGATCGCCCGACGCCAGCAGCACGGGGCTCGTGTGCTGGGCCATCCCAGTAATAGTCTTGGGCTTACCAGCCTGACCCACGACGTCAACAGCCTGCCCAACGCGCACCGAGACGGGAACCGGCTTACCCTCTTCGTCAACGGTCATCAGCATGCGCGGCTGCGCGGCGACGAACAGGTAGTACAGCATAAAGTGGTACTTGGCGAGGATGGTCTGCTTCATGTCCAGCATGCAGAACGCATTGATCACGAGGCCAGCGAGTGCAACGTTGGAGTGCAGCGACCGGTCGGAGTGCGACGGGGACAGCGTGAGCAGACCCTTTCCGAGGTGCACGAGTCCCTGCGCGATGCGCACGAGGAACATCAGAGAAGGGTCCTTGTAGTAGTAGCTCGACAGCTGACGAAGCTGCGTGGCGAGGCGAGCGTTGTTCGTGCCGGCGCCGACGATGCCGAGACAGAGGGTCGCCGCCTGCGCAACGTCCTCGTTGCTGTCGTGGCTGAGTCGTCCGAGCACATCCGTCACCTGGAGCTTGGGGTTCGAGATGTGCAACATCGCGAGGCCGATAGGGCATGCCTTGCGCACCGCAGCGTCACCGTACTGGATGAGGTGATCGTACGCGCGCACCGCCATATCCGACCCGAGCTCCTCTCCCGAGGCAATCAACGCCACGCCGAGAGCGGCGATGGATTGCGGGTCGGCGAGCCAATCCTTGGACTCCTCTTCACCCGATTCTCCCGCGGCGGCGCCTTCACCCTCCGCGGCGGTCTCTTCTCCTTCAAGATCGGGGTGCTCGCCGCATCTCGCCAGCATCGCCTGCACCTTGAGCACGTTGCCGCTGCCAGCATACGCGCACACCTCGAGGGTCACCTGAAGGAACTCGCTGACGCGGGGAGGCAGCGTCTTGGCAACCTCCAGCGTCGCCTCAACCTCTGCCTGTCGTTGCAGGAACAGCAAGCCGAGACCGAGGCAGAGGAACTTGGTGAACGGGTGCTCCAGGTCCTTTTCGGGGCGCAGCATCAGCGACTGCACGATCGCCTGCACGCACTCCTCGTGGCAGGTACCAACGAAGACCAGGCCGAGGGAAAGGGCGGCAAACGCCACGACGTCCATGGGAATGGACTCGTCCGTGATGATGGGGACGAGGAGCTCTTGCACCTCTTCTTTCTGGCAACCAGCGTACGCGAGACCAAGGCCCATGATAGCACCTATGCGCACCGAGGAGTCCTCCTTGCTCACGCTCTCATACAGTAGACCGTACGCCGGGTCGCAATCGTTGCGCACGTTCACGTTGATGAGGCCAACGGCAAGCAAACCTCCGGCAACAACCTGCTGCTCCATGCTGTACAGGTAGTTGTCGACACGAGGCAGACCGTCCTCGACGTCCCAAAGAAGAATCGAACCAAGACTCGCGGCTGCGGACATCTTTCCATGATCCTTATTCTTGAAGATCCAGCTCACGTTAGAGCCCGCGCCGGCGGACGCGTCACCCTCCGTACCCTCAGCACCCTCGGACGTCGTGAGAAGCTTGTCTTGACCGAATCCGGCATTGACAAACGCGTTGACAAACGTCGAAGCCAAGTTCGCACGAGCGCTGTCGACGGCAGCACCAGCGGGTGCGCGGCCTTCCATCAGGTGCGTCTTGTAGATATCTTCAGGAAGCTTAGCCTCCATCACGTCAAGATCGCGTGCGAGGGTCAGATAGTTCGCGCTCAGGTTGGAGTTGCTCATGATGGTCTGCAGCTCCTCAAGCTCATCTGCGTCCGTCACTTCGCAAGGACCCTCATCGAGCTTGAGAGGATGACCGTGTCTCGCGAGCATGTAGCACATCTGACGTCTCACGAGCTTATCCTCAGCGGCGTTGAAAGTCTCTTCCATCGTCTCCTGCACGCCAAGACGGCACGCCACGCGCATGGCTTCGGTGTACTTCTCCACCTTCATGAAAATGGCGTGCGCCACCTTGAGCACCTCCGCATCCTCGGGCTCGGGCAGATAGCTCGAGCAGCTGAAGAGGTACAGGCACGTGCGCGCGTGGTTAGCTTCAGTAACGTGACCGGCAAGAATGTCCAGTCTCTCGACCTCAATGAGCAGATCCACCGCTTCAGGTTCGGCGTTGTGCTTCATGTGGAAAGGGATGATCTCGTCCACGAGCCCCATCAGATCTGAGTTATCCACCTCCATGCCGTCGGGACCGGCTTCCTCCTGGCGACGATGATACTCCGTACCGATCTCAGAAGCGAGGTTGCGAACGTACTGCGGGAAGAAGAAGGGAAAGGGCGGTTAGCTCGGTGCGCCACATACCAGAAAACGTTTCGCGACATCTGGGCAAAGTCAAAGCGGCGCGCTAGATCTGGCTTCAAGGGAAGGATTCGGGTTCGCGTCATTGCTTACCTCGTGACCCCAGGTTCCGATATCCTCGCCGGAGCCCAACAGGCGGTATTTCAACGACTCAGGCATGACGTTTTCGACAGGAGCGTCGGTCATGGCCAGCAGAGAGATGATGTCCGCCAAAAGTTTCTTGTTCTCAGCAGGCTTTTTCATCTTGGCGAACGTGTCCTTGAGGGTTTGAAGATGCGGGCGAAGGAACTTGAGCGGCTTGGGGACGCTTGTCATGGAACTGTGGAGGACAGAAGAGGGCGGGGTTATGTCAGCATGGTTGCCCTCGCATGATTCGATCGACCGCGCGCACGCTCGAAGAGGAAATCCGTCCGCGAGCGTCAGATCGCGACACGCGTCCTTCGACGTTAGATCCGGGTTTCGTTAGGCACACTGACCTGGTGGCAGATTTGATCTCGCTCCTCATCGTCTCCATGGCCAGCTTAGCGACGCCGGCCTTGGAGTCCGAGCTCCGTGTGACCATGAGCTCAAGGTTCTCCTTCAACGCGAGATCCTCATCCGAAAGCTCGACCTCCTTCTTCTCCTCTTTCTTCTTGCCTTTAGTGTCTTCCTTCGACGGTTCGCCTTTCTTTCCGTCCTCCTTGGGGGAAGCTTTCTCAGCGGCCATGACGTGCGGCAGGTGGGCTCTTCCTGGCCTCGCCGCCTGTCGTCCGTCGCCGAAGCCTCGCCTCGATCAGTGAGAGGCGCTCGCCTCTGTTCCAACCGACGACCACGCGTCCGGGACGCGCTGACGTGTATGTGAAGACGCGATCGGGCGAGGTAACCTTGCGTCGTCTCAACGGGTTCGTTTCAAACGTCGGTTTCTGCAATATTTGCATGATAAAACAAACCGTGAATCGGGGTTTAAAATTTAGCTTCTTTTTGCACTCCCCATCGGCCTTAACCTGTGCTGGCACGAGAAAAACGTAACTTGTATTGACATCGGAACCGCCTCGCTATCTCTCCTTCATCGCCTTTTCCACGAGCTCGTCTATTTTCCTGAATTGCCAAGGCCATCTCACGTTATATAAGAACGGACGAAGGTCGAAGCGGTTGTCCTCGGGTGAGTAATTCTCGGCGTGATACGACGGCGTGAGCGTCGTCATCTTGTGCCGATTCGCCGAATAAAAGAAGAAGAAACGCTTCACCTTCACGGCGATCTCCGCCGGAGTTCCTCGATCTTTCCATTCGTGCAGAAGCCGCTTGAACATCTCCACGGGTCCGAGACGGGCGATTTTACGCAATCTGCCGTACACACCGAGCTCATCGTACGTCATGCCCATATCCTCCTCGTCAGTTTGCACGTAATCTTCGCGGATGGGCTCGAGCTCCGCGGTGGGCGGCGCCTCTTCGACAGACGCGAGAGAGGGAAACCCGAGGTGTTTCGCCCCCCAGCGCAGGAATGAACGTAGATCCGCTTTGCTGATACCTCCGATGGGGTTGATATCAGCGGAAGAGCAGTCGTACTTGGTCATGTACCCGCGCAGACCCTCGTCGACGTTCGCGCTCCCGAGCACGAGAAAGAAACCGTTTCTTCCGTTCACCCAAGGCATGAGCTGCGCTAGAACAAACGAAAGCACCATCCTGACGCGCGCTTGAATGTTCTGCAACGCGAGATTTTCCACGTTGCTGCCGCCATCCACCTTGAATTTCGGTGTTCTGCGCGTGATCGTCACGAAAAACGCGATAATCGCGGCGACCACCGCGTCAATTTTGACGTCAAGGTGCGAAGACCCTACCTCATCAGCCAAGGTTTTGGAGCGACCACGGGTCTCGTTGCTGCTGTTCTCCGAGCTGAGATACACTGTAGTAAGTACTCGCGCCGCGAGCTCTTTTGCCGATGGGACGGATGCGTTATCGTCCAACTGCGCTATTCGCTTGATGTCCGCAACCGCGCATGCGTCGCCGGCGGCGGCAGCCTTCGTCGCGAGCTGACACATCGAGCCCACAAGAGCAGCAGTGGAAGAGCTGTCCGCACCACCCGAGAGAGGTAACAAATATCCACTCGCACCAGATCGTCGGAGATAATCCCAAAGCCAACATGCGGGTCCCATTGCAATCTCCTCTTCGGGCGAGTGGTACCTCACCGGCATGGGTTTGGAAACCGCGGCTCCGAGCGCGTCGCCGACACACAACGAAAACGGCACCTCAATCATCGGTTGCTTTTCGCTTGCGGCTGCTTGCACGGACATGCTCTGAAACGCCCCTCTGAAACCCACGACAGTATCCAAGTCAACGACAGCGGTCACAACTTCAACTTCCTGCACAGCGAACTGTTCGCCCTGCGCGACGATTTCACCGTTCACGGCGATGCACGCGCACCCGTCGTAATACAGTCGACCGCCGTCGCATCCTCGCTGATTCGCATATAGATACACGCCACCGCCTTTTGCGGTCGCTGACTGGATGAGCTCAACGCGCTGATTGAGTTTTCGAAGCTGATGATGGCTCCCGCTTCCGTTGCTGATAACCTCGACGCCGCTCAGCGCGAGCTGAATGTGCGGCGCGTTCGGGGTAAACAACTCTTCGCAGGTCTCACTGCCGAGACTTCCATCCTTGAACTCCAGAGCGGCATCACCGAACGGCACGTGTGTCTGCTTTGTCACGTCGGAGACGAGCGACGGAAGCTTGAATTTTTCCACTTTCTTCGGGTGTTGCCACGCTGTGAACCAGCGCGTTTCCCTGTAGTTGCCATCATTCGCCAAACACAGTTTCGGTCGGATGAGAAGGATCTCGCGGTTCAGGACGAATATCCTGCAGTTGTACCGCACCCCACCGTGAATTACGGGCATGCCGACATCACACAAGATATCGTCGGTGTCGTCCCCGGCAAGGAGCTGCGCGAGGCACTCCCATGAGTGCTCAATCGTGTCGACCTCGAGGAAATGATCCTCACAACCGTATCCGGGAAGCTCCAACTCCGGACCGACACGATATCGAGCGCCCTTCGCCTTTGCTTGCCAAATCGACGCCTTGACTCGAGCAAGGTTCCCCTCAAAGTCCAGCGCCCACTGGTTGAGCGCACATGTCGCCAAGCACGTAACCCGCATGATGCGGCAGGCCGCGCCTCCGCTAATGCCGGATGCCGGAAATTGCGAGACGCTGTTTTATCACCTGCACGAGACAGCTTAGACTGTGGCGCATTTTTCTGTTTTGTCTTATGTACAACGTCACGTCGTAGAATGGTTTCGGCTAGGTCTCCAGAGCAAAGAAAACGCAACCCCCATCACCTTCTCCTTCGGTGACAGCACAAGCTCTCCGGTATCCGCTTCATACTTCACGCCTCGGACGAGAGTCTTGCCAACGTAGTCGTCGCGGTTCGCCGCTTTTACAAAGTGCGATACAATTCGTGGAACGTCGGTGAAGTTGAAAACGGCAACAGCTTCGTATTCCAAAGTCGAAGAAACGTTCTGTGCGGTGATGTTCTGCCCATACGTTTCAAACTCCAGGAACGCCTGCACGGTGGCGTTTAATAGCTCTCCTTGGGTTTCGGCCGACGCGGACACGTCACAGGTATACTGGAGGAAATAGGTACGGCGCGTTTAGCGTGGAGACGGAAAAGAGACGAGACAGGAGCACTTTGGAAGTCGGGGACGTACCGAGAGATTGCCCTGCGAGGGGGAGAAACGTCGTAAACCTGGGAACCGTGATGATGCCTTCAGAGCGTCATCGCCGAACATGGGAAGACTCACGAGGGTGTCCACCAGCTCCCATGACGGAGTGTCACACAGCGCTTCAACAAGTTCAAGTGTTTTTGTGTCAAGAGACACTACAAGTAGTGGCGCGAACAACAACGTGAAGGTGAGAGTAGCCTTCACACACAGTACCTTTCGTCCGAGTCTTCTTGATAGCAGCAGCATCTGTCGCTTATCGGCTCGACGAGCCGCCATCGTGTGCTGCGAGCTAAGGGAGTGAGTCCCCTCCAGCTCGTTTTTCATAGGACTTCTTCGGTCTCCCCGAGACTGCGAGACCTCGACGAGACAAAACTTTAACCTTCCTTTCCCCTGCAACGAGCCCCGAGGGTTTCACAACTCCCTGCGCTCCCGACCAGAAGCGAACTCCAGGTCGGTTGGAGCTATGCCGCATGAGCTTCCAGCATTCCTGAAGGCCCGGCTGAAGGCCCGGGGCATCAAAGTCGACGATGAGGCGAACAACAGGGGTGGTTCGGCGGAGAATCCGAATGAAGACTCTTCTCTTCCTGCCGGGTGGACCGAGACCGTGGACGAGAAGTATGGACACGCGTACTATTACAACGCTAGCCTTGGAAAGAGTTCTTGGACTCGACCGACGAACGGAGACGCACACATAATTGGGGTGATGGTGGCTAATCCGGCGCCGAAGACACTTCCGCCGGGGTGGAAGTCGACGATTGATCCGAAGACGAATCGGACATACTACTGCGATGCGTCCACGAAGGTGACGACATGGGAGCCCCCGTTGCCACTGCAGCAGAAGCAGCATATGAAGCGCACAGTCGTGATAGTTCCAGCTGATAACACCGTGTCTGCACGAGCAGCACCAGTAGCGCCAGTAGCGACTAACAGAAAAAGACAGCGTGCGGCACCACCAGGTATTGATCCCATGGACCCAGCGAGTTACAGCGACGCACCGGTGGGGGGCTGGGGCGCTGGCCTCGCTTCGCAAAAAGAGTCAGAGGGGGGATCGAGCGGGCGCCCGCTCCCGAGCCCGGGCGACGTGTTGCGCCAGAACGCGCAATCTCAGCAGCCAACCGAACCTTACGACTTACAAAAGAGTGGTCTGGGTGAAGCAGATTGAGTGCGATGGATAGCCATTTGCTCACAACGAGTGTTAGCTAGTCACCGTCTAGAAATAGGAAACCACTCGAGAAAAGGTCGTGTACGAGCGCCACACCGTCGTCGTCTATTTCGTGGCGATTCCCGACAGAAAGGCCTTGCCAATTCTCAGCCATAATCTCATCGTTGTTCGCGATGTGTCGAGCAAGCTGAATACTGCTGGCTGACTTCAGCTGCCACACCTCGCCGCCCGCGAAAAACAAGCATCCTTCAAGACTACCGTCAGCGACCTCGTGTATGAAAGCAAACTTGACGTGTGCGCGACGAATCAACGCACCCTCTTCCGCCCAAACATCTTGCAACTCGTCGGGAGAGAGTTTTTCCTCGGGTACAGCCTGCTCTCCGTCGAATCCCAAGTTACCAGTCACGTGGCAACCGAACCATCTCGCAATATCAGCCTCCGTTTTTGGCATCGAGTCACGGATGATGTCTCCCGCTCGCTTCACGGCAGCTTGCGATATTTGTCCAACTTCTGCTTGGGGCTCTAACCACGGATCACTCCAGCGCTCCGTCACTGCGTTCCGTGTATCCACTGCCGACTGCGCGTATGACAATATCAAGTCATCGTGTGTCGGCGCAAGAAACCCAACACTATACGTCACGCAGACTGCGTCGCAACCCTCGGCGATGCCGTGGTGTGCCACCCTCGGTGGTAAGTACAGCACGTCTCCTGGCTCCAGAAGGCTGCGAGCCTTTGGCTGAAAGTCCTTCAGCACTCGTACGTCGATGTTCTCAAAGAAAGACTCCTCCTTCTCAGGTGCGTACTCTGGATCATCCGATATGGACCACCGTTTCCGACCTTCGCCTTGCATCAGGAATACATCGAACTGGTCTGAGTGCGCTCCGACACCCCCACCCTCTCCTGACAGGCTGGCCTGCACGTCTGCCACGCGCCAACGCGGAAAATTGTCAAAGACGTTGAGGAGTTTCGTCGCCTCAGGGATGTGTTTCTCTAAGTCGTTTACCACGACACACCACGATCCGTCCGACGGAAGTGATTGGAGTTCTTCTTCCGTGAAAGGTCCAAGGTCAAGGGACCAGTCAGAAGGGCCATTAGATCCTTTCTTGAGGATGCGAGGCTGAAATTCGGACTCGCACGCCAAACCAGCCAGTTCGCTGGAGTCGATCGGCATGGACGCCTCCCCGGGCTCGAGAGCACCACGGATGACCACGGGTCGCTTCTGCCAGTACTCTTTCATGAAGTTGTCCCACTGTTCGCGGCTCAAGGGGAACGACGCATGTAGTTCTTCGATTTCCCCGACATCGTCAACGCTTTGTGCAGCCGCGCACCTCGAAGCATACCTGCCACGAGTGGCTTTCACAACCCCAAAACGCCCGCCGACCTTCTTTGAGCGCGTCGCTCCCGAGCTCGACAGGACCGGGTTTACATGCACCGCGCGGGCACTCATGCGTGCAAATGACGCTGGTCCTTGGTGACGCGTCGTTGTTCGCACGGACTCCTCTGCTGGTGCCGACACCGTGGCACCAACGCGCGCTGCGCTTTCTGCAGTGTAGGGATCGCTTTTGCACTTTATGGACGACTTGTTTTTTCGTAACGAAGGTTTGCAGTACCCGCGAGGTGTGTATGTGGTTAGCAATCTTATGCTTTCTGCAAACTAAAGATGAACGAACAAAGCAAATGGTCCTAGCTATTCCGCGACTTCTTCTCCCTTGTCGGCGAGAGTCATCGCCCTATGTGCCGCCTGAGACGAAGTTGACTTCATAAGCTCCCTGATTACCATGGTCGCATATGAACTGGTCGGGAGAGCAAAACTCAGACGAAGTGCAAGAAACTTTCCATCCTTGTCTTCACCTGAGGCTTGCACTGAATCATCACCAGCCTCGACGCGCATCAGGTCAGTTGCTGTCAGATCAGTCTTGGGATCGGAATACCTCGCGAACGAGTATTCGATTTTATCAGGCTTAATCACGAGTTTCCTGTATGCACCAGGAAGGAACCCAAATGAATATTCCTTCACCGTGTGCGCGAAACCAGTGAGCTGCACCCCGTCTTTCTTGCAAATCTCTTCGTACAGCGATTTCAGACTCTCAGAGTATATTACCCTGCTCCCCGGCAGAGGCAAGACGACGTCCGTGATTTTGAATGCTCCAGATGCCGCCTCCTTCGCTGTCACTTCACGGACTCTCGAGAAAATGTCGCCGTCATCCTCTCCAGCATATTGCAACATGCTTTCGTCGACGATCAAGTCTCCAGCCACGGGGCGGCTCAAGCCGTGGCGCCTGACGCGCTCGCTCGCAGCCTTGTTCCACATGTAGCTCTGATACGCATGCACGTACATTTTACGCGTTGTGCGAGGAATACCGCTCAGTGGGTTGACTAGATCGTTCTTGCCGCATCGACCCAACGCTTCGAGGAGTCCTCTCTCAGCATTGCAATACCGCGGCATTCGCTTCAGAGCAGCAGCGGCGTCACCGGTTTCCTTGTAGATGGCGCGAGCAGCAGCGGCATCTTCGTTGTCCCCATCTCGCGGTCTGAGGATGAGATCGTGCACTTCCGCCCAAGCTCCACGCAATAAAGCCGCGCCAATTTCATGCGTGCCTATGGCATGCGTCCCAAACCTCTGTAAACCAAAGTAGTTTATGACGCCGCTCAACTTGAGCTCGTTCACTGCACGCGTGACAGTGTCTTCAGTTCCCCCTTCGACACCGCGCAGGGTAAGCGTAAAAAGGTTACCTTTGAGATCACCAAGGCCAAGCTCGCGGTCAACGTATTTGAAGTTACCAACCTTCATTTGAAACAGCTTCAGCTTCGCCAATCGCGAGGCGCGTACCTTGTGTAGAGTCATTCGTTGACTGGTCACACCGCGTCTATCCTTTGTTCCGGCAAAGCCAAAGTCCCTGGGTTTGGTGTGGAGGATGCGCGATATCACTCCCATCGCGTCTTGCGTCTCCTTGTTCTCCTTACACAGGGTAAACTCAAGGTATTGAGGCAAGTCCACGGGCCATCTTTTATGTCCCTTCCAGTTATCGTTTCCCCCATCGCCGCGCCCACGTTTCTTATCACCCCCGCCTTTGTTTCTCTTTGCGTGCTTGGGGTGCACCCTTATGCACAGATGTGGTTTCTTCGAGTCCTTCTTCGTCACAACGCTTCCTTCGCCTCCAGCGGCTGGCTCCACCGAGTCTGTGGTAAGTTGAAAATGCGAGTTAAAGAACACGTGCAAACTTGTTCGATACGCCTTATCGTTGCTCGATCCAAGAACAAGAGCTGAAGGTGCTTCGGATCCTTCTGGCGCTGGCGAGAGCACGCCCGGCTGCTCAAGAAACGTTTTCAGTCGGGCTGCCTCTTCCGCCCCGGCGAGCTTGGTGAACTCGATAACCGCAGCCTCTATCTTTTCGTTTAGCAGAGCGTTGGTCTCCGCTGATAAGATCTCAGGAGCTGGTGTAACATTGGGCGTTGGTGTAGGTTCACTAGAAACATTCCTCTGCTCGGGTTTATCACCCTCAGCCCTCTCGACAGCAGGCGAAGCAAACTTTTGTCGCTTTTGTTGCTCCATCTCGTCGATTTCGTCGTCGATAGACGCATCGAGGGTCGTAAGGTGCACCACCTGTCCATTCTGATCGATCTCATTCACCACAAAGTCGGTGTATCTCTCCTTGAGGATCGCCCGAAAGCCCTCCGCCGAGTTGGCATTACACTCTATGCCCACTGATGCTTCTTCCGCGGCCATCGTTGGCGGCGGCGGTGGTGGCGAAAGTGAGGAGGCGGTTCAGCAGCGCCCCGAGAATAATGGAAACGCGCTCGCCGAAAACCACAACTCGCCAAAATAAATAATCAAACTGCATGCCGAAAAAAACGCCTCTTCCCCTCCCGGATCTCGCGAAAGGGATCCGCGTCCTGTTGCGCGGATCATAGCGTCGCACGTTCTGCGTCGCGGATCAGCATGACGTCTGATGGAAGATTCTCGGGCGATGAAGAGTTCTGGTAAGCGCATCTTCGAGTGGTTTCTTCTACGTCCTCACGTTCTCTTCTGGATGGGAGAAGTGGGACAGTCTCGACGAGCGAACGTTTCTGTTTGAGATGACTGCAGCCCATCTAACGAGAGTTCTCTTCCTCCTAACACAGGATTATGAAGATGGGTTACGTCAAGACTCAGGCAGATAACGCACTGAAGTCTGGCAACTACAAGGACGCATACACCAAGTGCGTGATGACCCTTCTTGCCGGCTCTACTTTCCCGGCTTCCTTCCTTTGTCTGTCTCCGTTTAAGAAAAAAACAAAAAAGTGCCGCGTGTCTGACTGACCTCTTCCGAGTGCATGCAGGTACTCTGACTGTTTAGACATCCTCCCACCAGGTCACAAAGAATCACTCGCTCTGTACACAAATCGATCGTTAGCATACGCCAAGGTGAGCGTTCTCCGAGTCATTCATGCTTTCGACGTAGGTTCGACAACAGGTCATCATCATCTGACGCGACATGATGATTGATGTCTTCTTTCGCAGGCAAACAAGTTTGCCGAGGCACTGCAAGATGCTGAGCGCGCTTGCGAGTTGAACGGTGGATGGGCGAAGGCTTGGTGGAGAAAAGCTACGGCCCTCCGAGGACTGCAGCACTATGGTCAGGCGCTCGACGCACTCAGCCAGTCATACAAACTGGTCGAGGACAAAGCGAAGGCGCACAACGAGTACCAACGTGCCGTTTCTGAGATAGCGAGTCGAATGACCCGAGAGCAGCTCGCAGATTTCGTCATCGCGATCCTCCACGACTACGAGGCGAAAGGTATCATAGCAAAGCCATCAAGACAAACCGTATCACCGCAGGAAAAGCGAGAATCAATGTTTCTGCAGATAAAATCGTGGCAGAGCAGTACAAAAAAGACCAAAACTGACTACGAATCCTGCGTTGCAAGTTGGATCCTTGCTCCCATGAGCGCAACCATGGCATATGTGCAGGTGAGTAAATTCTTGTCAATAAATTCAATGCGACTGCAACAGAGGAACTGACTTTACGATTCAATTACAGCGCGCATGCATGTACAAATTTGCATTATGTTTCAAACAGGTCGTCGCAGATACACGAGCAGCGCTGAGACTGATTTCTGATGATGCGAACAACAACGAGATCATGATTAAGACCGTCTTGAAAGCGCCCGGAACGTCGACACCATGGGAGTAAGTGATTTTTACGCCCCTCATGAATTCTCCAGCTAACATTTGACTAACACTTATTTATGTAGACGAAGGGAGTACCCTCTCGACGCTTGGGCGTGGTTCCTTCAAGGGGAGGGATTTAAATCACAAGACAAGAGCGACGGGGGTGACATCGTTAAGGCGGCAAGCTGCTTCCAGATAGCGAAGAAACTGGTACGTCCCTGTGTTGAAATCGTTCATCTCATTCACGTGCTAACTTTTCGAATGGCTATCGCAGGACCCTGACAACGAAGACTACGCTACAGAGGTTGAGGAAGTCATCAAGAAGCTCACGCATGCGCAATCGAGTGCGGTCCTGAGCGTTATTAACGAGCAGCAACTTGCAGTTGAGCATGGACTTACGATTGACGCAGACAAAATTGCTGAGAACATTTTCTTTGTGAAGGGTTCACTGCGATATGACTGTGGTAAGCTCGGCTGTTTCGGTGCAGAAGCCCGACGATCTATGAAAGAAACATTCGCGCGAGGGTGCGACATCAGCTTCAAGGATGTACTCATCGAGCGCGTTTCACTCTGCTCCGAACGAAAGCTGAAGGTGAGTTCTTACTTGATTTCTCGTTTCATGAATTGCATTTATTGAATTTCTCTTGTGCGCGCAGATTGAATACAAGTTCCAAATTGAAAGCAGACAGCGCGGTGAGGTAAGTGCACATCGGTATACTTTTGAATTTTTCCTTTTCTCACTTTTGTGTTACGTTTGCAGGCCTGCGTATCTGTGTTGAAGAACATCGGCGATGAATTTACTTTCGTCAAAGCGCTGGGTCCATGCATTGCGCATGATTGTCTCGTGGAAGAGGTTCATCTCAATGACGCAAAGGCGAGTTTTCAGGAGCGCATGATCGCCGATGACACTTCCACTGCGCTCGTGGAGGTGTCCCGTCCGTCCTTAGCCATGGATTTGCCGTACCAGTCTTACTCTATCACTCGCGCCAATGGTGATCCTGTTGAGCGTGTCGACAAACACGCGTTTTGCATGGCTCGCGTGCACTATGACCGCTCTGAAATAGACCAGGACGTTTGGTTCTCTCCGTCACACGGTAAGTGTAGATGGCGTCAGAGTGCATCCGAAATCTGCGTTCTCGTCCTTGGCATTCAGCGTGGCACTTCCGGCTCTTCTCTCGACGTCGACATCTCAGCCACGCACATTTGCGTGCGTGACCGAAACGGTGACCGAGTGTACCTTTCTGGGGATCTGGATGATCGTGTAGTTCCCGATATGTGTGCTTGGGACATCGACGATGACGGTGTTGTCACCTTATTCTTGCACAAGACGAACTTAGCGCTTTATGCTTCTCCCCACGAACACTCGAGTTCGGAATGGAAGCGCTTATTTCGCGATGACGGTTATGAAATCAAGTTCGACGACACCTCGAAGGATTACTCTGACCTCCCCGCACCGATCATGAGAGAGCATCGTGTGAGTTCAGCTGAAGATCAACAACGTCGCCATCTTGAGTGGAAGGAAACGAAATGTCGAGACAGAGATTCCGAACAGGATGACCTCAGACGACGCAACCGTCAGACTCGTCTCGCCGTACTCCGCGGCAAACCTTTCAAGAGCTGGGTGCAGCTTGACCGAGAGAGCATCCCGTCGCAATGATAATTTTGTCATAGTGTCGTACGTACATACAAAGTAGCTAGCTACTTTCTATTAACAATAATACAATGCGGCTGGCATTGTTCGTGAGTTATCCGGAATGTAGGTACGAAAAGAAAGAATCGCCGAATTTTGATACGTATTTATTCATACGTATTACAAATGAATAGTAGTAGGTCACGCTCTCATAGCTCCGGTCGTCTGTCTCATATGCTAATCCACCCGGTACATATCCACCCGGTATTTAGGAGTATCCCATATATCTAGTCCTTGATTTTTATCCAACTCAAACTGTTCATGTGCCTGTTCCAGATACGCTAGCATGGCATTGTGAATTCTAACCTGCCGTGCCCGCCAATCAACCATGAAACCTGGTACTAAATTTCCACGGTATACAATTTTATTCCCGAATAAATCATGGGTCATACAAAGTTGTGCGAAAGACTCGGGAACGTCCATATCAAAATCTTCACATTTTCGCCAGTCTTCCTTTTCCGGTACATATCCCTTCACTTCGAATAACTCCCCAGCTTGTTGCAATTCAAAAACCTCTTTGTAGTTCAAACCCTTCTTTTCGATATGGTTGATGAGCTCCAGTTGCTTTTGAAGGGTCGATTCAAAATCGAAACCAGAAGGCACTTTATCATTCTTTGTGCGATTATCAGCGAGCGTGATACGCTGTAAATTTGTGTAATGGAAACAAGCACGCTGATGATCAGGTTTTGATAAATCGTATTGCGCACAAGGGATTATGAGGTGGGCGTCGCATAGTCCGCCTCGAAACCCCGGACACTTTAGTCTAAGGTAATTCAAGCACTCTACACCCGATTCCAAACCTATTAGTTTGCTTCTTGATGAAGAGGGTAGACAGCGAAGTTTACTAAATAACGCGATTCCGTCGTCCCAACTGAAACTATACCGGTTCGATCTAATAATAGTTTCCGCTTCTCTTGCTTTGTTTCGGATGTAGCACCTGGCCTTAACAAAAACAAAGTTAGCAACCCTGGTCATTTGTATTCGACGTTGGACAAAATTAATCGAAACACCTGGGGCTACCTGCAATAAATTCAACTCCAGATCTCGTGTACGACTTCCTGACATATGGTGAAAATTTACTCTTTCCAACACGGTTTCAACTGAAACCCCTGGTTCAAACTGTAGATGTCGCCTTTCGAAAGGGTCTACATCTTCAACACCACGAACACGTGCTCCATATCCTTGGCATTCACTGTAAATAGTATGTAATCTTCTTTCAAGCCTATCTTCATCTTCTTCAGTTATTTCATGATATGGTACATAGGAATCATAATCTCCATTACGTAATCTCGTCAATAGACAACGATAGGTGTCACGACCCTCACGGGCGTCACGACCCTCACGGGCGCCCCCGTGTCGATCTTGAGGAAAGGGATTTTCGACGAATTCGTCTAAGTCGTGCTCTCTATCTACAGCCCCTGTTGGTACAAACCGTTCGTCGTTCACACGATCCTCAGGGGCTGGACCATCTCGAAGAGAATCAGCTGCTCTCCTTGCATGATAGTTTGCAATTATGTGAGTTGATGACATCTCTTCGTTCGTCATGGGGGATCTGGTGCTTGTCTCCAAGTGCCTTAAGATCGCAGCTCGTTCGTAAGTTTGCCCATCACCAGTACACATGACAGGGTCTACAAAGAGTTCCATAGTAATGGGGCAGGTCATGTTAGCATCGACATCTGCTCGTGTGGCTTCACTACCACCCCCGTCAAGATGCTCTGAAACTTCATTGACGACAGACATGGTGTGTGTGCGGTCACGAGTGTTGAGGAATGACACGAAAGAAAAACGAACCCTAAATTCCAAAAGCGACATGTGCCTTTTTTGTCACGATCACTCGACGAAGCACACGACACGCACGAGCGAGGTGAGACACATGAGGTTCGGGATTCCCCAGGCCATGTTGTAAAAAAATCTCACTTAAAGACAAGGCTCTCATGTCTGGTACTATGGATCTCAACGTGATCCCTCTCGGTTTTGGAGACAATTGTAGACATAGACTTTTTGAGATTTCCAAAATCGAAGCTACTTACCTACAAACTACATCATCAGTTCACTAGACCCAATCTTCGCGAGGAACTCACTCTTCGCTGAGGAGGACCAACCAAATGCACCTGCGATCTGATTAACCAACGCTACTCTCTGTGCGTGGGAGTACTCAGCGTGTGTCATGCACCAGTATTCAAGTTGGTCCGCGGCGATGTAAAACGCCTTCACGTACTCGAGCGCATACCCGAATTCGAGTTTTGAGCCCTTAGGAGCTAGGTGTCTGATGTTTCCATAAAGTACCTGCAAATCCAGAGCCATAAGTGCACGCCCCTCGGACGAGCATTTTTTAACACGAGCGAAACCTGCTACTATCACAGACGCGGTCTGTGCAATCGCGTAGTTCCAAAGCATTATGAGCGCCTCTGCGGTGACATCTGCGATCGCGAGCTTCGCGCCGAACTGCGTGAGTTCTGTGGACAGATCGTTCACCCACTTGTTGTGCTCTGTGCTCACGGTGGACTTTGCGTACTTGCCCGTCTTGAGCGCATCACTCAGCTTTTCGCTATCGCCGATGACCTCAGGAACCCAAGACAGATCCAGAAGCAATCTGGCGACATGCCCGTAAACGTGCTCACGAACATCCTCCACGCTCACGATCGTCTGTCCAAAGAATCTCTCCAACTTGGAATCTTCACTAGAAGGCAAGGTCTGCTTGAGTCCCGCTTTCAGGCGCTTGAACTCTTCCGCGAGACAAGCGAGGGACTCGAGCGCAACAACTCGCTCACGCAAACCGTACAAATTCCCTGAGGAGTTCACCATTTTCGACGCACCCGAACCCATTCCACTGCTCTGGTTCATAATCGTGCTCAGCGACGTGCCGTTCAGCAGACGAACCAACGTGTTCCGAAGTCTCGGCGTGATAAGGTCAGAGCGCGGATCCAGCGCTTCGTGTTGGCCAAACGCGGCAAATATGCGGACGAGTGTTGTCTCAAAAAGCGAGCACAAACCTTGAAAGATAACTGGCATGGAAGGAGTGAGCACCCGCATCAAGCGCAGGTACTCAGCAACGCCCTGGATCAGGTAAAGGGATGACGCCGTGAGTGTTGCGTTGCGAGCGTCAAGTCCCTTCGAATCACCTTGTCTGCTCGTGGCAGCGTCCGCAGCAGCGACAGCAGCACGCGCCTCGCGGCGGGCTTTCCGCATTTCGGGGCTGAGCGTTTCATCATCATCATCTTCTTCGTCAATAAATGCTGCCGACACAGCTGCATCCTCGTCGTCATCCTCCTCCACTGTCGTGATGGCCGCTTCAACAGTACCGTCCGACTCAGGTCGTTCTTCCTCTGCGTCAGCTGTCAAGGATCCCATACTCGCGCTTGTTCCTAAACTTTGCGCAAAGGGATTTCCCTTAGCTATCAGAACTTCGAACGCGCTTCCATCTGCAGCTGCACCGCCGAACGCAGCAACTCCGAAACCCGATGATACGTCCCGACCACCACGTGCTGCCGCTGCCCTTATGTCGCCGCGCGCCTGTTCAGCGGCTGCTTTCGGGAGCCGCGTCCACATCTCGCTCTCCAGCATCTCGCGCATCGCTTCAAGCCTCTGCAAGTGCAGCTGTTGAAAGTAGCGATCACCAGCACGTTCGAGATGGCCTCGCAATGTCGAAGCTTGTGTACCGCAAAACGCTTCCGCGGTCTCGATGAAAGTCTTAGCCCAATCCAAGACTGCTTTGAATTGTCCAGATGACGGAGCGGAGGATGCCTGCAGAAGAGCAGCAATGCGCGCCCCTGCCATATCCGCAATCGCGCGGCGGCTCCGCACAAGTGCTCCAATAACAGCTTTGTACACCTCCACACGCGCTTGATTTTCGCCTGCGTCGTCGCCTTTGTTCTCCATAGCTTCGATCTGTTCCTCGTGCCACCGAAGCATTCTATGATGGCTAGTGAGAAGTGCAAAGAGAACCTCTAAAGTCTTCTGGAAGCATGGAAAAAATTGCGTTGGTGAGAGCTGTTGGCAAAGCTCTTTATATGGCATCCGAGCCTTACGCGCCGCAGCGGCGTCGTCATTCTCGGTGACACCTGCACGCGTCATGGAGTGTAACCGAAGCATCCCTTCAGTTTGCCTTTCAACCGATCGCAGGAACAGCTCTTGCACTTTGTCGCCGAGAGGCTTGACCTCACTTCCAAATTGCATGTACGCGTCGAAAAGAGGGCTGTACTCCTCCGGCTTGAAATCTCCACACACCTTGAAGAGTACCGCTTCAACGCTGTTCATTAGATCCCACAATAACGCACGAAGGTCTTGACCCAGAGTCTCCGCGCATGTCAGTCCATCGAGCGATTTCAATATGTTCATCGCTTGCGCATACTCCACCACGGCGTCAACAAAGCACGATGCCTCGAGGCTTGAGCGTATTCGCGCCTCCAAACTTTGGCATTCTCGCACTCGGACGAGCATGTCGAGTGCGGCCATAAGGGACTTTTTCCGCGTGTGTGACTCTGCAACTCTCATCGCACGGCCCACGCTTTCTCGTGCAAAGGAGATGTTTCTCCGTCCATTGTTCACGATCACAAAGCTCTGCTCTAAACCATCAGTGAGCTCAGTGATGTTCCGCATGCCCTGCACGAAGTCCTCGTAGTGCTCGTTCACATCTTTCGCAATTTTCGTCGACACGGCTTCCACCTGGTTTGACAAGCGCTCTTCTTGTTTATGAAGTACGTCCGTAGTAATATCTTGGTCTGCTTTCGATAAACCCTCCAAAACGTACCTTAAGGGATCGAAGTCTCCCTCGGGAAGAAAAAAGTCTTCGTGAAGGGTCTTGACGATTTCCTCCGCAGCGGTGGCACCCGCTCCCGCCCGCCGGCTCACCTTGGCGACGTCGTCGCGCGGACCGGCGTCTGTGGTTTCTCGTCTCGACGCATCAGAATCTTCGAGGTCGTCATCTACCAGCTCATATGGCTCAGATCCAATCTTCGCAAACGTTTCTCGCAATGCCTCAGCGTCCAAAGCTGCTCCTGAAAAGGCGCCAAGTCGCGCCGCCGTGCTGCTCCCGCCGACTGGGTTTACCGCTTGCGCAAAACTTTCGCGAGCCTTGTCGACGCCGGTGAACACCTCTACGTTCTCCCGGAGTTTCCTTCCTTTCTCAGACGCGTCGTTGAATCTCTGCTTCGCTTTATCCTTGAGCTCTGCCGCGCGCTCCGTCGCCTCGCTGAGCCTCTGCTTCGTCTTCTCTCTGAGTGCCTTGAACATCCTAAACCCGCCTTTTCAGCACGATCTCTGAAGAGAGTGGTAGAAGATCACCCCTTCGACGACGAAGCCTCTTCCAACCTGTTCAATATCTTCTCGGTGAAATCACGAAACGCAGGATCTTCGCACGCGGCGTCCAAAGCTTGCTCAGCACGTGCGGTACTGTCGATGCGGGCGACGGTGTTGACGAGCCTCTCGTCTTTCAGGCACTCTCGAATTTCTTCGCTCGTAGCGACCGCGACCAGGTGCTTACGACGGAGTCTCGCTCCGTCTTCGTCCTCTGTGTCCTCCTCGAACGAGCGCTTAGGTCGTGGAGCGGGTGCCTCGGTGTCCACCGACGGGTCTTCCGTCGAAGGCTTTTCTTCGGGCTCTGTCTTCGGCGCGCAAGAGTTCTCTGCAAGGGAGAGGGACGACGGATGGTTCAGTGGGTGCCCTAAAACTGAGAATTACGCAAGCAGAAGTGAGATCGGACACGCACCCTTGTGCTCCCGGCAACAGGCGACCGAACAGTAGGGCAAGCGGCACGCTGGGCACTTATACTTGCTCCCCTTAGCTTTACACGTCACGCACTCCGTACGATCAGGAGCACCCATAGAAGGTGGTGTGCAACGCCAATGAAATTTCTCTTCTTCGTCGCGTCGACTTTCTCTTCTTTTTGTCGAGTGTGAAGCTCGGCAAGTGTACCGGTACACAGGAACACAGACACGCGCACGTTTGATAAAGTTTTGGCAGAAAGGAAGCTCAAGGGATATCAAAATGAGTTTGCGTTGTTACTCCGACACGCGCGGCAGCTCGAGTGACACTCATCCGATGGTCGAGATAGCCCCCCACCCCGAAGACTCACAGACTGTTGTCAGTGACCTTTCCACAGATGCGTTGCGCCGAGAGGTGGCCCGCCTGAAATCGCTCCTCGAAGCGGACGACGACGACTCCAAAGTCATCTCATCCGCCGTTTCGCCTCCCACGGATGGAGCGGAGCCCGGCGAGGACAACGAGTTCCACGACCTCGCACACGGGAGCGATCACCAGTCAATGCCGATGCTTCCTCCTGATTACACTCCCGAAGTCACCTTGAAGTATACCAACGGTGACGAGTACAAGGGCGAGGCGGTGGAGCGCATCAGACACGGCCGAGGTCTTCATCAGTGCTCGAACGGTGACTTTTACGACGGCGGGTGGAAGGAAGATAAACGACACGGCGAGGGCACCATGACGTACACCAGCGGTTTGCGGTACGAAGGATCCTGGATCGAAGACAAGACCGAGGGGCGAGGCGTTTGCCGTTACCCCAACGGAGACATGTACGAAGGCGAGTGGCGGAACGACCACCGCTGGGGCTGGGGAACGCTTCGGTTCGCGAGCGGCGACGTGTACGAGGGCGAGTGGGTGGACGACTTCGTGGACGGCCGCGGGCGATACTCGTACGCAGACAAGAGCTTTTACCAAGGGACGTTCGATCGAGGCATGCGCGAGAAAGGCAAGTTCTCGTCCGGTGACGGCGGGATGGAGTACGACGGTCAGTGGAAGCAGGACCTCAGGCACGGCGTCGGGACGTTTCACTTGTCCGGCGCGTACAAGTACGACGGCGAGTGGAAAGACGACTCCCGGTACGGACGGGGGAAGTGCGTGTACGCGGATGGAACTTCCTACGAAGGCGAATGGAAGGAGGACTCGCGCCATGGCGAGGGCAAGTACGTTTCTATGGACGAGACGTACGAGGGCACCTGGAGTGGCAATCTCCGGCACGGCTCTGGGTCTGCGAAATACGCCGACGGTGGGCGTTACCAAGGCGAGTGGAGAAACGATTTGCCCGAGGGCGTCGGCAAGCGCTTGTACCCCGATGGCTCCGCTTACGAAGGACAGTGGGTGAAGGGGAAACGTCATGGGAAGGGGAAGATGACGAACGCAACCAGCCGCGAAGTGTACCAGGGTGACTGGGAAAACGATACGCGACACGGATACGGTGCCTGCTCGTATGCGGACGGCTCGGTGTTTCGCGGCGAGTGGGAAGAGGACTGCTGGTTGCAGAGCACGGCGGATCCAACCTTCACAAAAGTTTCGGGTCCGGGGCTGAGCCGCGGTGTCGCCGGCGAAGACACCGTGTTCACCATCGCGGCGCGCGACGAGGTGAAGAACAAACGCCTGAACGGAGGCGACGACTTCTACGTGCGTTTCGAGAACAACGAGACGGGGGACGTCGCTTTTGCTGACGTCGTCGACTGCGACGACGGGACGTACTCGGTGAAATTTCGAACCACCATCGCCGGGGCGTACACGTGCTCTGTTTTGATCGGCGGCGACGAACACGTCGCGGACTCGCCGTACCCGGTAAAGATTCTGCCAGCGCGGCCTTTTCCGAAACGCTGCGAAGTCGACGGTGACGGCGTGCGAAAGTCTAAGGTCGGCGACGACACCGTCTTTTGCGTGCGCGGCGTTGACAGGCACGGGAACGCCGCGCAGGGAAAACTTTCGACGCATTTTCCCCTGGACGTTTCCATCGCCTCCGGCGACGCCGTCATCGACGACGTCGAGATCGCTGACGACGGCGATGGACAGTATCGCGTGTCATTCAAACCCTCGCGTAAAGGGTTTTATCGCGTCGAAATCACCTCTGGTGGAATGCCCATCGCCCAGAGCCCGTATTCTCTCCATGTGTACGAAGCTGACGTTTCAGGCGTGACCGCACGCGACGACGCCGTCGCGCCGCCCCCCGGAGACGTCGTCGCAGAGTGGGAAGACATCGCTCTGAAAGAGTACGCGTTCGACGGCGACGACGGCGGGTGGGCAAGCGACGAGTCGGACGGGGAGACGAACGACGAAAAGACACAGCGCGAGCACCCTGACGTACCTGTCATATCGAACCTCGAAGACTTGTACAAGATCCCCCGGCTGCAGCGAATCCAGCGGGAGCAAGAGCGCAAGAAGAAAAAGAAGAAGCTCGACGAGATGCGTAAACGTTTTCAGGCAGAAGACAAAGCTTCCAAGTTGGCGCTGCCGACGAGCGACGCAACGAAGGGCTCAATCGCTGATTTAGATTGAAATGGAAAGCATCACTCGTCTTCCTCCTCGTTGAAGGACAACAACGTTTTGTTCTTTACTTTCTTCCCCGCGCCCACGGCAGACTTCTTCCCGTCCTCGTCTCGTTTTCGTTTCGCGGCGAAAACAATCGTTCCCGACTTGATGCTCTGTTCCTCCTTCTCTGCTGCCTCCTTCAAGCTCGCCTTTATCTGGTCGTTGTCCTCATCTAACTTCAACGCACGCTCGTAGCTCTCACGTGCATCCGTGTACCGCTTGAGTCCCATACTCGCAGCGCCAACCCGAATATGTCCCTTGACCCAATCTTTCGCGAGACGCACCGCGGATTCACCGTCTTCGAGCGCCGCTTCAAAGTCTTTTGTCGCCGCTTGCGCCGCCGACCTGTTCGAATAAAAAACCTTGTCATCAGGGTCAAGCTCGATGCATCGCGTGAAACTTCGAATTGCATCTTCGTATCGCTTCTCCGAAAATGCCCTGTTCCCTTTGCCCTTTTCGACCTTTGCCATCTCTTGTTTTCGCTCGCGCTCCTCGACATCAGAGACAGCGCCGGGTTGTTGGTTGCTCCCAGGATTCGATCCGAGACCCTTACGCGCGTTGCCAGCAATGTCGTCCTCATCCCCGTACTTCGCGAGCTCATCAGAGTGACCGTAGTCCTCCCACG
>JACLAB010016155.1_pt1 | contig 26043 bp, 24 predicted proteins | sample 8027921 | NCBI WGS metagenome assembly JACLAB01 (sample SAMN15725117, study PRJNA655200) | protist metagenome | isolation source: fluorescence activated cell sorting (FACS) single amplified genomes of... | place: USA: West Boothbay Harbor, Gulf of Maine | collected 2000-07-19
GACAACATTCCCACAATTCCGTGGGATTTCACTGAATCTGGTGGCGTAATTACGCCCCCAGGTAACCCGGTCGATACTGCCAACGTTATGGTCAAGGACTTGTATAGGCAATACCTGCCTTCTAAAGTTGTCCGCAGTGGTAGGTTAGATAGTGTTGAGTTTTCGTATGGTGCAAGTAGGTATGCACCTGATTCCAATTTGTCCCTTGACAGTTACCAATATGGTGTATACCGTGGTACCATTGCCGGCGTGGAAATGGCCGAGCGAAAGTTAACACTCGCCTCGTTTGTAGCCGAGGGTAACGAGGGTGACCCCAAAAACTACATAGAAGTGTACAAGTATTTCAGTAACGTGAGTAACACGTATGGCAACACACGTGGGTGGTACGATGAAATCATTTTGTCATTCGGTAGCAACACTATATTGGGGGGGCACGTCAACCATTAGTATTCAACCCGGATTCGGTACTGAGCCGTCTTCGAACCTTACACAGGTCGGTGATTCGGTGGAAGTGAAGTTCGAAGACTACAATCCAATCGATTTATCAATTACAGCGAAAGTGATATACAGTAGTAGTGCGGTCAGTAGAATAGTACAAAAGTCTGCTGTAATAAAATTGAACACCCAAACTTTCAACATATTGAGCGATTCACTTGGGCGAAGTGGAAACATAGTCATGTACAGCACCCACAATAGCGGTATAATTTCAAATAAACTCGACTATGGAACCAGGCCAGTCAGTGGTGTTACGAGTGATTTCACACAGAAATTGTTATCAACATGTTTGTCATCTTTCAGGTATGATGGTATCGCGAGCAACACCCAAGAAAATGTATTCAGTTCTGTGTTTCCGGTCAAGGTGAATATGAATAAATACAATTCTCGTGGCATTTATGCTAATAATGTGGGAAGGTCTCTTATTAAGAAGGTTGAGTTCAGGATAGGAGACCAGTTAGTCCAGGAAACCGATGATATTTTGTCTGTTATCAAAGATGAAGTGTACCGTAGTGAAGATGAACGCGAATCGCTCAAGTATTTGATTAACAACGGTGCCGACTATCTCCCCGATAGCCCAACAAACTTTGGCCCGGTTGATTTATACATCCCATTTGACCTATTCTTTTGCAGGAATAACCGAACAAGTTCTACGGTTCTCAGTGACGACAAAAGATCCACAAAGCCCTATTTACCATTATGTGCTATGAAGGACCAGGATATAACCGTTGCAATTACATTTTACCCACGGGAATATTTTTCGAATACTTCTGAAAACATAGACTTGAGTTACTTGAACACGTTTATCATCACCGAAGAATCTACATTGTCAACCGAGGAGAGAATGTATCTCATGAATACACCCCAGAAAACTTTGATAGAAACTTCTCGTAAACTTCCTCTCCAGCAGTTTGATATAACCACCGACACTCCTCAGAGATACGAGGGTATAATTGCAGATTTCCCAGTGAAATCACTACACTGGATTTTCAGAAGTGAGCAATTTGAGAACGAAAATGACGCGGCCTATTTCCTACACAGGTACAATTTTAGTACGGTCGTGTCCACCAAAGAATCTGACAGACTCTATTTTGAACCACTTGAGAGGGGTGATTTCTATATAGACGGTGTGCCACAAATAGAACGGTTTGGAGATGCGAGATTCTACAAGTACTATCAGACATTAAAGAGTGACCTAACATCTGTAGATAAGAACATTTACAGTTATAATTTTAGCATGAATCCAGGTAAAGTGGATCCCGAAGGTAGTTTAAATCTTTCAAGTTTTTCTTCAAACAAGACGTTCTTTTCTTTTCTAATGAAAGCCAAGGCATCAAGTGAAGCCATTGAACAGGTCGATACGAGTAGGGATTTTACAATACATGCCTATGCGTATGGGTACCAGATTTTAGAAATTAGTGACTCACGGGCGAGCCTTTCATTTTTGTAACATTTTTCTTAATATAATTAATAATATCATTCTCGATGCACCACTTTATAAAATTGAGTTGTGCGACTGTCGTAGTGATATTATTGAACTCTATACGCTCTGTGCGGCAAAATGGGTCAAACAGCTTTTTACTGTAACCATCAAGGCTACTCTTATATGCCATGTGTACTGTGAATGTTTTTCCATCCTTCCCGGTGTAACTTACCTTCTGCTTCTTACTATGGTTTGTAACGAACCACTCTATGGAACGCAACGACACCTTGTCGGTTTTTTGGGTGATGGATTTCAATGTGGCAAGGTTGTCGCCGTTGTCATAAAACTTCGTGAGGCTCTTCAATAATGCTTCTTCCTTACTCATACTTAGTCTCAATACGTTCTATATCTCTAACTTCTTACCTTTGTTATTTTTCTTTGTTACTTGTTTTTTGTGGTTATTGGTCTGTTCTCGTTTGTGCCGGTCATACTGTTTTTTATGGTACCCACAAAATAACCCACCATACTCGGGTAATGCGCACCTCGTACAAACTGCACCGGTGTGTTTCACAACCGCCTTACACGTGTTCTGAAACTGTGGCTGTACATTTGACATTGCCATCATATTATCGTAGGTGAATCGAGACAATCTGTTCTGGTTACAGTATGCCCGGACAAACCTTGACATACGAGCCTGATTATACGCGACAATAACCTGGCCGATATATGCCTGGGCCTCATTGTCGGTGAGTTTCTCAAAATCATTGATGGTTGGCACATACATTCTACTTACTTATATTACTGTCCTTGGCTTTAAACATTTCTGTAATAGTTCTATTGTTTTTTGGAGCACGCAACTTCTTTGGTGGTTTGGGGGGCATCATGGTAGCAAAGATATCTTCACCATGAATCAAGGGATCCAGTAAATCTTCAACGGGCTTCTTGAGCTGGTTCGTAAAGTAATAATTGTAATCAAGGTCAACACCTTCTGTAGCTTCAACATATTTAGGATCTTCTGCCTTTTCAAACATTTTAGCCCTTGGGTCTTCGTGCTTTACCAATACAAAGGGTACACGGTCACCTGTATGCGGATGTGCTCCCGGGGTGCGCTCGTTGATTTTCTCCAACACTTGCACGTGTGGCTGCGAAGGTACCACCTGCTTCTGGCCTTCTACCATTTTACTGTAGTACCAGTCTGGCTCGTCTTTGACCTTGTATTTGTCAGAGAGCGATTTTGACATAACCAGCTTACTGATGGGTACTTCACCATCGAGTAACGCCTGTGCCATCTGTTTACCATATTCAATTGCAGGCTTGGGGTCATTTGACTCCAGGATCTTCTCGAGCACCCCTTGGCATACATCACGGGTGTAAGGAGTATTGTCACGCCTCACCATCTGTAAACCCTTGACATCAATCTTCTCCATCTCCATATCACCATTCCTATTCTGTGTCCACATCTTGGCGGCATACCTCTTCTTTGAATACAGAATATAAGGGCAGTATACCTTTTCCAATTCAAGGTCATTGGGTTTTTTGAATAATTTATTGCACATCTCTGCAGCCTCTTCCCCCAAAGCCCAGCTGTGCCTAATTGCTTCTGGTTGGTCCATACCCTTACAATCAAACTCAATCATCACAGAATCCGTATCTCCGTACCTCACCTTGGCACCTTCGAAATTCTCCTCAACGCACTTCTTGGTCACCGCGATCATGTTACGCCCCTGGCAAGTTGTAGAGGCAGCGATGGGTACACATGGCAACATCCCACGCCTGGCACCACAAAAACCATAAATACTGTTCATAGAAATCTTATAGGCCAGCTGCTGGCCGTTGTAAATCTCTTCTAATGGCGTGCCACGGTGCTGTGCCATCAATTTCTTGGCCTTCTTACGAAACTGCTTCAATTCATCCAGAATGGCAGGCAAAAGGCTGGGAACATCTTGTGCAAATCGGTATGTTGCAATTTTGTGTTTGGTGCCCGTGTTATCACATTCGTCGCAACCTTTCCCAGAACAGGCACGGCACGTGGACTTCTCGTTGATATCAAAGTCCTCATATGTAACACCAGGAACATTCCGATAAATCGGATCCATCACGAGGGTAGAAAAACACAAGTTATGGGCCATCATAATACTCGGATACAGAGAAGCAAAATCCAACGCCGTGATGGGTCGGTAATATGCATCTATGTGAGCCTCCAGGACAGTTGCACCCTCGTATTTGTCATCGTCATTCGGATTGAACTTCTTCCGGATAGTCGGAACCAGGAAACCCAATTCCCTCGCCTTGCGAGTAATCTGGCTAAACACCTTGATCTGCTGCCCACGCTCAGATAAATAACTCAGAGGAACCCACGTTGCTTTCGCCATCTCAAGAAGGTTGGTGAACATACACAGTTTGTCAATCAACCTGTGAGGGAGGTAGGTATCCTTGAGGCAGTACTCAGCAACTTTACCAAGTTCTTCAGGAGTACCTTCTCTGTAACACCTGAACATCTCCTTAACAGGCATATCAATCTTCGTATCATTCAGAAATAACTTTGAGACACTGTTCAAGGAATAAGAATCCAACTTCTTCTCACGCTTGACCTCGTGAAAGAGGTCGAATACATACCTGCCACTCATCGGAATCAGATTAAGCACATTGTCACCGAGAGCACCACTGGACAACCGCTTCGTAACCAACTCGCACTTCTGAAGTCTAAGGCGCCCGAGCTGGTAGAACTTGTGTGAACACCTTGCAAACATCTGTGCACGCTTGTAGATATACCGCAAGTCAAAACCGAATATATTGTACCCGGTTATGACATCTGGGTCAACTGTGCGAACGTGTTCAGCAAACGCTTCAAGCATTTCACATTCAGTATCAAATGATATCACACCAGGGCCGACTGTTTTCTTATAACAAAAACACACCTCATCGGTATATTCACCTGTACCCCATATCCGTGTAGTGCAGCCTATCTGGAAAGCGGCGTCACCCTCCACTTCGGGGTCAGGAAACTTACCAGTACTACTGTTGGTCTCGATATCAAACGACATCACCTTGAAAGGAGCGATGTCATCACGGTCGATGGGTTTAATTGTATTCCACTTCGGAACACTGATATCTATGTTACAACGGCTAACATTGTTGACATCGCCCTCGGCTTCCAACCAACCAGTCGATTTAATACCAGACCGATGCATCATACGAAGAAAGGGATCTATATTAGATTCATAAACTCTTACATTTTGTTTCGACAGGGCGTACTCACTCTTTTTCATCAGGGCAAGAGTTTTGAAGTTCAGTTTTTTATACAGGTGAGTCTCGCTATTCTGAAACCCCCATAAATCCTTCTTTTGTACAGTCTGAACTAAAAATGTATTCTTACGAACACTATCTACCTTTTCCTCATTAGCTGCCGTAGATTGTATGAAGAAATAGGGAGGAAAAGGTGTGCTCACACATACGGATTTACCACATTCAGTGCGACCAAAAATACGAACCATATATTCATCCGTGTTTTCGTCATCGGCAGCATCCCAGGAGACAGCCTGAAATTTGACCATGTTGTTCTTGTGAATAATGTGTCTATATTTTTTATATTGCTAATTAATAATATAACATACAATGGGCGCATCAAAAGTTCTTGGGATTTTACTGATGATCGCCGGCCTCGGCATGGTCGGTTTACAAATGTCCGGTAAAGTTCAGGGCACGGCGCCTTTATACGGAGCTGCCGGGTCCATGTTCCTTGCCATTATTTTGCTTTTAATAAGTGCCGCCGGATCATCGGATGATGACGATGAAGATGAATATAAAGATGACACGCTTTATACCGACGAGACGGTCGCGCCGGTCGAGAAGGTCAAGGCGGCAGTGTTCGTGTTGGAAAACGGGCAGAGGGTGAAAAACATCGATTCAGACGAGGCATGTAAAGATGAGTGTGACGGGCACGCGGCCTGCCGTCGCCACACTTACGCCAAGAACAAAGCCGGATCTATGGCATGCAAGCTCTACACAGAGGAAGAGGTTGCCGATGACGAATACCCTGACGAGGGTGCCGACTACCCTGACGAGGGTACCGATTACACTGACGAGGAAGAGGAAGAGGACACGTATATGAAGAAGAGTGGTCACATTCTTGCTGGTACCTCCCGTAGTTACATGGGCGAAGGTAACCTTCAAATTGAAGGCATTGATGCAATCAATGTGAAGGAGTGCAAGACTGCTTGTAAATCACTTGACGAGGATGGCGATGGTTGCCATGGCTTCGAGTATGAGTCTGGCAAGGGTGGTAAGGATATCACATGCCAGCCATTCCATTTAAAGGGAAAGAAGGATTTGATTGAGGACAGGGGTATGCATACTTACATACTCAGGTCAAAGGTTAAGGATAGTGATCTCGAGTAAATTACTCGTCGTCGACGTCACCCCATGCTGTCTTTGAAGTAATTTCAGGGGTATCTACGGGGGGGGGGAGGGAATTTCAATTGGTGCGGGTACAGGCGCAGGTGCCGATACACCCGTGGAACCAAAACCATTACTACCACGGTCTGTGGTATCGAGGTCATCGACCTCAACTACTTCTGGTGTAACACACTGCTCCAGAATTAGTTGAGCAATCCTGAAACCAGGCTTGATGTTATATTTCTTGTTGTTGTGGTTGAACAGAACCACCTTGAGTTCGCCAGTGTAGTCAGAGTCGATCACACCAGCACCCACTTGTATACCATGTGTCACGGCCAGGCCCGATCGTGGTGCGATGCGGCCATACGTTCCCTCGGGAACCTTGACGGAAATACCGGTCGCCACAACGGCGCGACGGTTTGGTAGGATAGTACACTCTTCAGTGGAAGTTAGGTCGTAACCTGCGGCACCCTTAGAACCACGCACTGGCAAGTCGGCCTCTTGGTTGAGCTTTTTTACGCGAAATGACATTATTATTTATTGTTCGCCCCGAACCTTTAATCCACTGTTTGGCTACTGTTTTTGAATCAAACCATTTTGGTTCTTTGCTATTTATGATCACATACCCGTCTTCGTGCACAAACCCTTTGTGTTTCCGGTATATGAGTGGTGTATATTCGTACCCATAGTCTATTTTATCCAATAGCTTCATAGCTTCTATGATGTTTTCAAATAATACGCCATAGAACCTAACTTCATTTGTACTTTCATACAATATACCAGTGTGTTTACAGTACACACATTTCATACTTAAATAAATAATACCTTTTAATTTTAAATGAATGTTGATGCAAATGGAACGGAATTTGGGTTTGAGTTGGCATGTGTTATACCATACGCTTACCACCTCCACACGACTGGGCAACTTAGTAAAACTGTTTCTGCCAAAATGACCAATGAGATGTATTATTTTAGTGATAGTCACCACGAACTATATGACACCCGTCGGTACGTAGAGCCCCATGTCCCCAATCCGAACATTAACCGTACACATATGGACTATACAGAGTGGAGCCCTCCGCCATACAAGGAACATTTTGGGGGTTTTGATTTTGGTATTACTAAACCACTTCTGATCGTACATAATAAATACAACGAGGAGTGGGGCGGGAGGCCCGTTCATTTTCTTGACACTCAGATTTTAGAAAAAATATTTATTAAATTTTCTGAAAAATTTCAAATAATTTATAGTCGCCCTCCCAATTCTATCATGGTTAGTGACCATTCTGGTGTATATGATCTTGAAGGTGAAACTACAATTTGTGAGAAATATGATGTCATTGAATCTTCTAAATTATTTCAAAAATATCAAAAAGATTTTACAGATTTTAATCATTTTCAACTTTGTCTTCATGCCCAATGTGGCCATTTCATTTCTGTCCAGGGTGGAAGTAGTTACCTTGCCAGTTATTTTGGGGGTACCAACATAGTTTATGCAAAGCAGGGAAGGGAGAATGACTACGAATCATTCGGGGGGTACTTTAGGAAGTTTAGTGGATGTGACGTGTGCCAGGCCAGAACCTACGATGAACTCATGTCCCTTGTCGAAACGAAATTCATCGAAGGGTAATTTGGGTCTTTTGGGTTTGTAATGCGTCCTAACATAAAATAATGCTATACACACGGCATCTGCCACGTCGTGTTTTCTTTCATATATCGTCAGATCTACGTGTTCTGACGCTATACGTTCTGTGTGTTGTTTCCTGGTTTCATAATCATAACATGAAATTCCCCAAAATTTGTGCATTTTATTTGGCGAAACCAACTGCACCTTTGACCTAAATGTTTGTGTCAGGAGTGCTTCTACGTCTTTAAGTCCCATGGGTGGCTGCCTCTCGATTAGAATGATATCTGCCTTGTCGAACACTGGCTGGTATTCCTGTATGAAGTGCATCATTCTGTCACATGTTTCGTTTGTATGTGGTATTTTACAATCACAAGGTTTTACTCTATTGTGTAGGACGTGGGAGATATTTACCTTTGTCGTATAGTCAAACTCAACCACACCCTCTTCGGTTGATGTACACGATACTATACCCATGTTTACATAGCCGATATCAATGGATACGATTCGCACCATTCCTGACATAGAGACTGACATCTCGTTTAGATTACTGTCACTGAGTATAACTTCAATGCAATATATAAAAGTAATAGGAATATAGATACGTTAAAGGCTATGTAACAATACACTATAGGGTACACTTTGTCCTTTATTTTCTTATTTGAAAATAGGATATCGATTGCCTGTTCTGTAAATTCATCAATCATGGAGAAGTTTATAACCGTTAAAAAAACGAAAGAAAAAAATACGACGGTTTGGATGCATTCCAAGAAGTTTGAAAACTCCGTAGCAGACTCTTTAGACAACAACCGCATTACATGGTTATCCGGGCCAATGGGGTGTGGTAAAACTGCAATGGCCAATAAAATTGTGGCAACTCGTGTACATTTTGACGCAACACCTTATATATATTTACCCAAAAATCAGGGTATATTGACCATCGACCGCGTTGACCCCGGAGCACTCATACTGATTGATAATGTCGACAAAGACAATGGAAAAATAGGCGTTATTTATGATATTTGTGACAAATATCAAAATAAATTTTTAATTGTTTCTGATCATATTTCCGCCAGTACAAATGTATCTAATATCACTATGAAAGCACCGAGTAAGACAAAGGTGATAAACTATGCATCTCAATTAATTGGTTCTGCAAAATCTTTAGAAATTTATCAAAAATTTTCTGGAAATTTTAGAAATTTTATGAATGCAGTTGAGTGTTGCCATAAGTTTGGAATCGATGTCAGTTTACACGATGATTTCTTTGATTCTAATACAACCGTAAAAAATCTGATATGTAAGGGTGGAACTGGTTACAAGTCGTATATAGGCGTGGGAACGGAAGAACACGGGCATGTCATAGACATGGTGGCTTCAAACTATGTCACAAAGGACATTGAAAGTACGGCGCGTATCATTGATTCTATTTCTATTTCTGATGCGTATGATAGTCATATGTATATGGGTAACTGGGAGTTTCTTCCGTATTTAACCCATCACGGATGTGTAGTTCCATCTCAAATTATGGGGAATACATTGAAACCTTCACTTCTTCATCCCGGGTATGTATGGACAAAGTACTATAACCAGTGTATGCGTAAGAAGTTATTGGTGGCTGTGAGAACAAGGAATCCATCCATGGCATCACTTAATGGTGATTCTGATTTTCTGATTTACTTGTGCAGTATGCTACACAATATGGATTTTGACACAAGCATTGCACTTCTTCGGGAATACGGAATAAAATCATGTGACCTCGACTTAATGAACCATCTTGTTTCAAACAAGTTAAAAGGGAAGAAACTAAATATTCTAAAGAAGGCACTGAAGAATGACAGATGAAACAAAGAAAACCCCTAACAAGTCCACTGACGAGAAGTCCAGCTTTGATCCCGATGAATATGACGACATCAAGGTGTTTGGAAACGAAATCTATTACCATGCCGAAGTAGATACCGATTCGGTGTGTTACCTATTCAAGTTACTCCGTGAAGTTGAACGTGACCTGATCGTGAAATCTACCGAAGTTCCAGGATACAAACCAGAGATCAGGCTGTATATTCACAGTAACGGTGGTGATATGTTTGCAGGGTTCGGCGCCCACGACCAGCTCAAGCAGATGCGGGTTCCTGTGACAACAATTGCCGATGGTATCTGTGCATCAGCCGCTACATTCATCTTAATGGGTGGGCATAAGCGGCTCATCAAGAAGCGATCCTACGTTCTCATTCACCAGTTGTCTTCCCAGTCGTGGGGTAAGTTCAATGATATGAAGGAGGAGGTCAAGAACTGCGAGAAGTTCATGGAGATGGCCAAGGAGATGTACGAGGAGCATTGTGAAATTCCCGAGAAGAAGTTCAAGACGTTCATGAAGAAGGACGTGTACATCGACGCCAAGGAGTGTATCAAGTGGAAGATTGTAGATGGTATCCTTGACCCCGCCACCCTAATTAAATTCTAAGTATATATCAGAATGAAGGAAGCCATCACTATAATGGTCCTATTCCTCACCCTATACTACCTAATGTATAATAGCCATACTTTGTATAGGCGCTTTAAGTCCAAGTTTGAACTCGTCCAAGGTAAACAGAAAGGGTTAGGTGTTGATATGACATACTGTATTACGATGGACAACAGGGAAGAGTATGTCCGCAAGATTATGGGCGAAATTAAAACAGAATATACTATATTTCATGCAGTAACTCCGGCTAATTTGAGTATCGTCGATTACATGGCTATGAGTAGTACATACATCCCATACAAAAACCCTGGCATATACAACAAGCCCACTCGCCTTCCATTGGGCATTTCGTTCTTTATGTGCTACTACGATGCCTACACGAAAGGGTACGACAATATTATGATACTCGAGGATGACATTGAATTTAAAGTATCAACTGGCCAACTTGTTACCACTGTGAAAGAGTGGAAGAGTACCCCTTGTGAATTGATGTACCTTGGATATTGTCACCTTACATGCAAAAAGGCGGAATATACAGAGCTTACACCGAATGTGAACGAGGTTATTTCGGATAACATGATTGTGTGTAACCATGCGACATTGTTGAAAAAATCTGTAATTCAGAAATATTGTAAGAAATACTGGTCACTGTACATGACCAAGCAAAACGATAATATTCTTGATGAATTTTTGAGAACAAATAAAATTCGTAGGTGTATTCCGCCCAGAGGATACATCAATCAGAATGTCGTAACACTTGGGTCTAACAACGACAACAAGAATGACAATTTGTACACCTGCCACACACCAACTAATACGAAACTGGCGGGTTAATTCGCTGTTTCTTATCGACCCACCGTTTATACAGTATGCATATACCCACAAACATAATAAGAATACAAAATTTTGTGGTTTTGTTCATAAATAAATCTGGGGGGTCTTCCCCTGCGAGCCTTATACGATGCATTCTTTCATAATCTACGGCTGGTGGCATTCTATTATTACTTAAGAAATTAGAACCAGTGTTATTATGTATATACCACTGGACATATACCAGCACATCTCCTGTATATGTCCAGAGATTGGGCTTCATCGAATTATAAAAGGTGTCCCCGTCCCACCACAGCGTGTTACGGCTGTACGTTTACTTGGGGATAAACGGTTGAAAGGTAAGCCTGGACGCCGTAGTCACCTGCAATACCTATATTCTTCTGGTAACAAGGATGCGATCATAGATTACGTCAAAAAGTATAAGAAGCGGTATAACCGATGGAATATGTTAATTATGTTAAACTGTGAAACATATGGAGATATTATGTCGACATTCAAAATATTAGCCAGAATTCCATCGCATATTCATTATAAATATTTGTGTGAAGAGAAGCTATGAACCCCAACTCTTGGGAGAGTATACTCACCATGGAAGACATTTCACTTGACCAGATATGGGAACAGATGGATTCATTGCTCCCCAAGAAAGAAATCCCAGCCTTTCTTCCCTCGCATATATGTACCAATTGTGGGTACGACGACGTATGTGATGCAACGTGTGGCAAGTGTGGGTTGGTAAAACAACATATCGATGATTCTGCCGAGTGGAGGGGTGGTGTAAGTGAGACGGGTGTTTCGTGTGACCCTTCTCGTGTAGGCATGGCATCAGACCCACTGTACTCTACCAATTGGGGTTCGGGCACTATAATGAAATTGGGGTACAGAGATCGCCAGAAGTGGGGGTTTGTGAACAAAGTTAATACACATAGTTCAATGAATCACAAGGACCGCGCTCTTCACAAGTCTTATGGTGAATTTGAAGATGTTGGAAGAAAACTGGGACTGAAGGGTGTTATACTACTCGAGGCAAAGGCGACTTATAAGGAATTATCGCAGAAAGTTCTGACGCGTGGCGCTATCCGTGTGGGTATGAAAGCAAACTGTATTTTGCGTGCCTGTCAGCAACGCGGGGTACCCCGGACGACCGAAGAGGTAGCTATTGCATATGGCATAACGACGACTGACATTTCAAGAACTGCACACAAGATGGAGCTTTTGGAGAAAACTTCTGGTTTTACAGACCCAGCCGACCTTGTACCCAGAATATTCAATACACTGGAATTTGGTAAAACGGACCGCGAGAAGTCTGTGCTAAAGATGAGGAGCATCGATGCATGCAGAAAGGTAGAAGAATGCCACGAATTGCAGGGGAGGACACCCAGGGCTGTGGCAGTTGTGGTCATTTACAGGGTTCTCATGAATAATGGTATCAAGATGGACAAGACATATTTCGTACAAAGTGGTGAAATATCGGCGGCTACGTTTAGTAAAATTGACAATATAGTTAAAAAGATGATTTGAAATATGATAAGAATGGTGTCCCTGTTCCTATCGACACCGTGCTATGGCGGACAAGTGTTAGAACACTACGCGGCAAGTATAATACAATTAGTTGAACTTTGTAATAAAAATGATATAAAATTATACCTTGACACAACCGAAAACGAGAGTCTCGTCCAACGCGCGCGCAATGTAGCACTTGGCAGATTTATGCAGAAAAGTGATTGTGATTATATGATGTTTATTGATGCAGATATCCATTTTGATCCCCAATCTGTGATTAGACTCATCCAATCTGGCCATGATTTCTCGGTGGCTTGTTATCCCAAGAAATGTGTAATGTGGGATTCAGCTGCGGAGGGTGTTAAACAAGGAGACGAACGCCCGCCACATATGCTTGCGTCATCGCTGGTTGTAAATATCGGCAGCGAAAAGAGGCAGGTAGTCAATGGATTTCTGGAAGTATTAGATGGACCCACGGGGTTTATGTTGTATAAACGTTCTGTCATCGAGAAGATGCAGGAAGCATACCCCGAACTTCTGTGCAAAAATGACCACCAGCAGAGAGACTTTGATGAATATCATGCACTGTTTGACTGTATGATAGATCCAGAAAGCAGACGGTATTTGTCTGAAGATTATGCATTTTGTCGCAGGTGGCAGCAAATCGGCGGGAAAATTTTCGCAGATGTACAAACGACACTTGGGCATGTTGGAAACCTGGGATTTAATGCGTGCATTAAAGATAGAATGAGTAAAAAATATAATAATGTTGTTCCGGTTAGTGCTGGTATCAAAGAATAGATCTATATACGCAAGGACATTACATTCCATACTTGCATTCCAATCTGCTTGTACGCAGTCTGGGGTCAACATGGAACTGACATTCATAGATGATAATGAACTGGAGAAATTCAAAAAATTAAAAGAAGTTCTTAAGGGGTCTGATAGGGTCATATGGATAGACTACGGAATGAGTGTGCAGAATATGGATGTAAAGGGGTTTTTTATAAAATCGTTAACTGGCATAGATGGCGCAGTATTTCCATCTCCTGTCAAGGACATGGTTGATTGGGGTACATTTGTTTCCGATATTAGAAGGGGGACATCTGAACCATTAAACCAAGTTGCACTTACATTCGATACAGAATTAGGTAAAACTGAACTCATACCCGACATAATGAACAACGTAATCACCACATCACCACAAATATGGTGGGTAGATTCAAAAAAGGTTCTTAAGAAGATAAATAAGAATACACCAGGTGCAAGGGTGTTGGGAGATGTTTTCGGTGGTGCAAAGTTGAATTGGGGTGGGTTAACATTCCCCACTGTACATACTCATTTTACACATGAATGTATGGGGGGTATAATGAATATGGCAGGACTTAAGATTGAATCGTCTTAAAGGTTTTGTGTGTATAATTAGTAAGTTAATCATCATGTCACAGCCACTCTCGCCGCGATCATCTGAATATAAAAATTTATGGAAATTCATCCACACTACATGGGGTAGTATTGGCAAAGACGGTAAAGGAACACCATTTTTTCCAGGACCACAACCCATTTCAATTGAGCGCAGGCATATGCCACAACTCAAGGCGAAACCTTATATGGTTTGTGAGAAGACAGATGGCACCCGCATGGCACTCGTATGCCTCGACGGTATGTGTGTATTGGTGAACAGGTCAATGGCAATGACACCGGTTAAATTGCGAGTCTCACCTGGTGCTTATAACGGCACTATACTTGACGGCGAATACACTAAGACAAAGAGTGGTAAGGATTATTATATGGTATATGATGCCCTTATGGTCAGTGGTGAAAGTGTCAAAACAGATGACCTCGTCACACGGTTAAATGCCGCAGAAGGTATGGTCAAAAAGATATTGAAGACTACCAAAGACGCCTTTTTGGTGAAGATGAAAACATTTAACGTGATGAAGAGGGTTGGTAGTGTGATAGAAAAGTTGAAGAATAACGAGTATGACTATAACACGGATGGGCTTGTGTTTACGCCTATCAATGAACCCGTGCGAATGGGTACACACGAGACATTGTTCAAGTGGAAACCACTGGACCATAACACCATCGACTTTCTGGTGAAAAACAGACAAGACGGAACCATCGGGTTGTACATACAAGACAGGGGGGAGCTTGTGTTTTCGAGTTTAATCAAACCCGATAATATCAGCGTTGAATGGCGCAAGGAATTACGAGATAATTGCATCGCCGAATGCCAATACCAACCAAAGGCATGGCCAGCATGGTGGAAACCCCAGAATATTAGGACAGACAAGACACACCCCAATAACAGGAGGACACTTAGCCGTACGATGGTGAATATAGAAGAGAATATCAAGATAGAGGAGTTCGCTTGAACATACAAAAGTAAAAGTAATTAGTGAGTTTCGGCTCTTTTTTTATTGACACCTCGTCGTCTTTAAGCCACCATTCACCCCCGACTTTCGTATATGCGATATAATGCCCACCGTTACGGTTACCCATGTGTTCACACAAAGAATATAGATCATATTTTACCCCATTAATTACAATTTGTTCTGGTATGGTGACCAGTACTTTTCTGATATACATATTGAAACAGAATACGCATATAGGCGGAACGTGTTCGGTCCGTGTTTTCAGAACCGAACAATTGTATTTTTTCCCATTATCATCTACATAGTCAGAAAGTACAACATCTTTGAAAGATTCCTTAATAATATCTCCGAGAGACATATTGTTTTTCGGTGGAAATAATAAAAAATTTGAGAAATTTTCAAAATTTTGTGATTTCCCACCAGGGTATATCACATTTTTACACAATTGTCCATAGAATATAGATTTTATAATTGATGTATTTTTCTTAGACCATATACTATTTTTAGGTTCATCTGTAATATTCAACTTTATTCCCTTTGTACCTTTATGAAGTAAATCAAGTATTCCTAGAAGACATTCTTGTGAATCATGTTCTAGAGAATTATCAAAATTATTATAAAATTTTCTAAAATATTTTAGAATATTTGATGTATTTATTATTTTAGTATCACTAGAATTCCAGAATGTTTTGACTAAATTTGAATATTCTTGAGTGAATTCACAGTCACCTGAATATGTCCGTTTCAAAAAATAATTGGTCAATTGTGGTGTATGTAACAGACACTGCAGACATGAATTGAAATAACATGTATTTCTCAAATTATTCAGCCCTTTCATTGTCTTAAAGGTGTGGGGCTATCTATTAGTAAGAAGCACAAAAATGGAGGCAGTTTACAACGCATTCAAACCCTCTTTCACTACCCACCACAAGAAGAAGCATGTCGAGGTTGAATTCCGCCTGGGCAAGATCAATGGTAACAGGTTTGACCCTGACATTGGCAAGGCTTCCTATGGCCGCATGATTACATTCCTTGAGAAGTACAAGGGGTGGGAGTCTGTCGAAAACTCTGAGTATGACGTATATAACGGTCCTGAGAATTTTCGAACACTCATTGACGATAAGTCGGAGGTTCGCACCAGTATGGTGAAGAAGAAGTTGATCAATAAGAACTTCAAGACCGAGGGGCTGGCCTACGATGTGAGGATGAGTGTGGCAACTGAAATTCCTAAGGAAGAGACGGGTGAAGAGGTATATGAGACAATCTTCCACAAGAAGAGGCGTTCATTTGTTCGCAAGGGGTTGCGCATTGACCTGACAGAGACATCGGGTGAGGCTGACGATATTGATGCAGAGAATGCCAGTTCATACCAGGTCGAGCTCGAGATCATGGACCCCACAAATACCAGTGAGGGAACTCAGTTCCGTAATCACGTCCAGAAGATCGGGGATATATTGAAATGCTTTGCTTAAAACACAATGGCGTATAGTAATAAATGGAGGTAAAACTAATTGTTGAGCGTCTTAATATTGGCCGTATGCGGTATGGACACGGCGTGCGCCCCGGTGACGACACAACCCAGTGGGGTACAAAAAAGAACTCTTGGCTTGAAATGTGCCAAGAAGAGATCATAGATGGTATGATCTATATATGTGCCGATTATATACGTGAGACTAATACACCATACGATGATGATGCGAACGAGCTCATACTCAAATATATAATTGACACCAGTGAAGTGAAAAAATGTTTTCACCAAAGTATGTTAATTTCCCTCAAGCATACATTGTCTATGATTATTTTACGCCAAAAAACATGATAAATATGGATTTACAATCCTGTTAGATTCTGAAATCTGACTCATGTGCTTCGTATGGTACGTGAAATCATATGCCATAAATGTTTCTCTTATTAACTGATCCAACTTACCTGCCTCAACTCGTCTATCTATCCCCCTACACGCTGAGTCCTTCTCATATTCCAGGAATCTATCTTCCATCATCATAAAATTCTTTAAATTCTCATTTGACATCATATCTTTCTGCATTTTGTAGAACATTTCCCTGGAAGGTGGTGATATTTCAAAATTCCTGGATCGGTGTGACCCAACTGTTACCTGCTTGTCTGCTTTCGGGATCATCATACATATAAGAAATATTGCGACTACCAACAGCAACATACTGTCTTAAAGAATACATAGGTTTTTTATAAAATGAATGCAACAAAGACACCAGGTATCAAAGAGTTCAAACCTAAAAACAAGGAACATGTGCAGTGGCTCCAGCGACTCGATGCCATACTGAATTCCATGATGTCATCAAACCCCGGGTCATCCTCATCCCCTGCTGCCAGAATGGGTACCGTACTGGCTAACAACCCTTTCGGTGTCACGATGCCGGTCGAGGCCTTCATCGATATTCATGCAGGTATGAGTATTATATACTCTTCCCACGTATTGACTGGTGATGCATGGATACCAACTAAAGGGTCTCGTTAAATCCCTTGACCTTATCACCACTCGGTGTCTGTGTGACCGGAAAAGCCTCTATACCACCACAATCACCTGTCTCGCAATCTATATATGTGTGTGACCCCTTACCGTATTTGTTGTCAAGGTATTCGCGTTGTTTTGTTGTATACCCACACCACGATGTACCATATACGATGAACTTTTTACCGTGTGGTAAGGCACTCGTTGCCTGTCCCATATAATAATAGCACAAAATAGACAGTGTTATTATTATTAGTATAATTTTGGAACGATCCATTATAATATAAGTTATTCTTTTTTATTTCTTGTCCTTCTTGCCCTTCTTGCCCATAACCTTCTCCTCGACGTCATCGAAGAACACATTGAGTCCAATGGCGAGAGCGAGGATAAAGAAACGGGTGAGATCGTACTGCCCACCAATGGCACGACTGAGCCCGATGAGTAAGAACAAGGAACCAAGGAACATAGTGACCTTGTAAACAGACTTAATCTGCTTATTCTCCTTTACGATGTCCTTAAATTGGTCAATGGTCATCAGTGATTTGTAAATGAACCCCAATACGTAAATGACAAGGGCCATGTTGATGAAAATTCCGGCTGACGCCTTTGAGTTGGCGATTTGGTTGGCTCCTGCTGGCATCATTCCGGCGTTGTTCGACATACTGTTATTATTATAGGTTTATAAAATAGTTCGGCACACGGGACATGACACCGACCTGTACATCCATTCCTTCACACACGATAAACATATTTCATGATCACATTCGGTTTTCATAATATCTTCGTCACCGTAACACACACAACAGTTCCCGCCTGCTGTAGATTCATTCACGAGTGTATTGACATAAATATCAAATTTTTCATTGAAATTTATATTGATAAGTCGTGTGTGCCTCATTATAGTTGCATACCGTGAACTGACAAACAGGTTCTTTGTGTGTGCATGGCATTCATTAAACCCGTGTAACCAGTCCATAACCGTTGTGGGGACGTCATCAAAATTTGTTACATTATTTTTTGTTCTTTTACTAATTTCCCTTTCCCATCCTGAAAGTACATTCTTCTGGTTGTGTATTTTACATACTTCAAAATCCGTTCCTGCGATAACTATTCCGTATTTCCCGTTCTTTGAACATCGAGTTCCCTTTCTGGTGATTCCACAGCACTGTGACATTCGTCCTCTACACTAACCTCAGAAATTTCTGAGTCAGAATAGTCATCGTCTGACGGAACATAATCCTCGTCTCCTTCATTTAAAACAAACAAATCGTCAAAATACTGCACTATGTCAGTATCTTCGCGTGGACTTTCGAGTGCACTGTAAGGAACAACTTCAACATCTTCACATAACGAGTGTGTAATTTTCCCCTGGTATTGCCTGTCATTCTTGGATAGCCTTTGTATTTCACAGAGGTCGGTTGATTCGTCTGATGAAACCATCAGAACAAAATCGTCTTCATATATTGCCCATCTGCTCATATCTGTGAAATATATACGTAATTTCTTTATTGCTTGTATATCATAAGCGCGCGTTATGGAAAATTACTATATATATGAAATAGATGACAACAAGATGTACACTTTTTCGGGGGGTATGGTTAATGTAGATGAAGATACTACTGGTGGATATTCACACAACATTCAGGTTTCACCAGATGAGAAGTTTGCAGTGGCGGTGGGGTATGACAGAGTTATGTCATTTGATCTCAGCGACCCGTCGAACCCAAACAAACAGGCGACGGTTCTTAACTACCCTATGTGGTCTGTGATGAGAGGGTCAATATCCCCAGACAGCAAATTTTACTACACACGTGCTGACGATGGCCTTCGGACCTTTTCGGTTGACCAGAGCACATTCGCACTCACAGAAATTGCTTCTGTTGCTCTTAACGGTGAGGATGTTCGCGAGGTTCATGTTGGAGCCGATGGCAAATATTTGTATAGCAAAACACGTAACCACATATATGTGTACGCTCGTGACACTGCAACTGGGCTGCTCACCGCTGAGCCCTCTAAAACTATTGCCTTTGGTGGCAGCAACCCGGTATCAAATGACGATATATCGGCCATTTCTCCCAGCGGCGAGAAATACGCGGTTGGTATGACGAGTGCTAATAAACTTGTTATTTACGACATTGACCAGACTACGGGAGAGTTGAGTTCTTCAGGGGAAGTTACCCGATCAAGTGTGAATGGTTACTATACAGCTGTATCGTTTTCGGATGACTCCGAGCTTATGTATGTCAGTAAAAATAGTGATTCGAAAATTTACGTGATCAAGGTTGATGATTTTTCAGAAGTTCAGGCGGTTGAGTTACCGGATGTAATGCGGAACCATAACCTATTAATCACGGTATCCAGAGGATTCAATACACTGTATGCTGCCCCAAGAGCATCATCCGAGAAAGATGACGAGAAAATTTGGAAATTCAATATTTCTGATGTAGATGGTACCGTCTCGCACGATTCCTCGGTGTTACTGTATGTCGGCCAAGCACGAGATCTCGCGGTAATTACAGAAAATAAAATATTGGCTTCAAGTATAAGCGCGCCCATGGCAACGATTGTCGAGTCTAACGTTCTTGTCGGTACTACACTCACAAGTGGTAGTAATACATTACAATATTTCCCTGCCCCCGAGGCACTCCAGAGTGAGACATACGTCACTATTCGCGCCGATGCGAATACCAACTTAAAGTCTGGACGTGATGATCTCTCTGCTGGACTTTCTATCCACAGAAATGGTGCCAAGGATTTCAAGATTTACCCCACACCGAGCTGGTGGAACGGTAATTTCAAGGTGTGGCGATCGGGTGATACTGAGTTCTCAGACTCCGTTCCTCTCGGCGACTCCAGCCTTCCCGCTATTGTTGAGGGTGACACAGTTCTTGGCCTTGACGTCACTACGGGTAAGATTTATTCCATTGAGTTCGTCAGTTTCCCAGCGAATTCTTTAGAGTGCACGTACAACCGTAAATTGGTAGGTACCTATGCCTTGACTGCTACGGACCTTGACCTTGGGCTGGACATGTATGACCGGTACTCCACCCCCAAACCTGCGGCTGTCAAGGCCAACCTGATGGTGAAGGATACTTATGGAGATGGATGGAACGGCAACTGGTCATTGGCTGTAAAGGACGCCACTGGGGCCGTGGCCTACACAGAGACCGGCCCTGCCAGTTCTGACGGTAGAGCTGAGATAACCAAGCCATTTTTCTTACCCGCGACCTCGGCAAGTCTTCAGTGTTCAGTTGAGTGGGTGTCCAAAGGATCATGGGCTTCCGAGGTAAAGTGCCGTGTTGAGGACATTGACGGGAACGCCCTTGCTTCATGCGATGGTAGTGTTGCTGTGGCCACCCCACAGTATTTCACTGCCCCCGACGATCTGGTGGTTGTCGATCCTCATTTGTTTGATGCCACTGTTCATACAAAGATCACCAACGCCGATATTGATAACGGTGTGTCATTTACCCCAATTAAGAAGGATGGCTTTATTCGCTTGGCGATCGAGGCTGATTACGTCAAGCAGGTCCTGATATCGGATATCGACGGATCTGCCCTTGAATTTGATACCTTCTTCATGGACCTTGACAATTATGTAGAGATAACACTCCCGGGAAGTACAACATCCTTTAGCATCTACAGGGTGGCCGACCGTTTCCGCGAGAATGGTGCGAAGGTTGTAGTTGCCCCTATTGTCACCGTGCAGGCAACACAGTTGTCTACTGCGGGTGATATCAGAGTTACAATGACGGCACCCGACCGGGATACTGCCCTGCGACCAGGCCTTTCCGCCAGCTACGCCGCCGGTGGCGTTATTGGTGAAGTTAGCATAAGGAAACCACACACTTCTCCATTCTCACGAAGTAAAGCTATTGGCGACGATAACAAGGCTAATGGCTACTTTTATGATATGTACGGTACCAGAAGTTTCTACCAGTCCCTGCACACCGGAATGCATCTCTCTACTATAAAGATGGGGGTTTCCGAGCCGGGCCTGTGGGTAGGAGAGAAACGCAGACAGGCCGATGCTTCACAGTACGACCTCACAAGCCCTCTTACGATGGATCTTACACAGCCTTATGGATCGAACGACGCCCAGAAATCTTCCTCAAATGATAATGTTACGCTTGAACCCAACAAGTTCCATGCTTTCTGGCTCGACTTGACTGACGAGCTTGAACTTGGTGTCAGTCCCGATTACGAGCAGTATTTCTTTACTGGTGACGTGACTGCACAGAATTTCCATGTCACTTACGACAGTGATGCAGGAGTCTTGAAGAACGGTCTGGGAGTCACACTTGCAGCTAATGTGATAGTCGATGATCTGGTTACACACCACGGTGCCTTAATGACTGTTGATGATATTAGTGAGTGGGACATTCGTGCCGATGACGCGGCTACCACTTTCCCTCTCTTGAGCGGACAGACAGCTATTCGCCTACTGGCCCAAAACGGTGATTGTGCTATCACCCACAAGGAGTCTGGGTTGTCTTATACCATCGATTTCACAATCACAGAGAACACAAATGTATCGATTGCTGGCGTAGATTTCTCTTCAAGTAGATGGGCCAGCCTCAGCACTGGGCCAACCGTTAACCCCGAGGGAAGCAATGTGTTTACTACCACTATCAATTACACCGGACTTGGCACAAAGCCCAAGAAGGTTTCGGTGGCACTTGTAGGCCTTATGGACCAAACAACCACAGCGATCAAGAACTACCTGGGCGAGGACGACGTCCCCTCGACCGAACTCTACCCCAGAGTGAGGGAGCAACTCGGTTTCGAGATGTCGACCCCCCTTAACTACCACTACCTTGGCTCGTGGTACCAGTCCGATTACCGTTATAACATTAATGGAACCCCGCACACGATCCGGGCTATCATGGATGTTAAGGAGTTTCACCTGTCTGGAGATGGCACGGCTTCATACGAAATCGATCTTTCGGACATTGACCTCAGGCAGGGCTTCGGTCTCTACGATAAATATGCTATTGTCGCCGATTATATGTTGTACGGTACAGGTGACGACGACTTGACCCACCTTGAGATAACAGGCGCGCTCTTGGAGACCAATGACACTGGCACTGGTGATGCTTTCGGTATTTCGGATAACGTTTACATTTTCAGTGATGCATTTGTTCATTCATTCAACCCCTCTCCGCAGTTGATCGCATCTGGATTTTATGGTGATGATTACGAGCACAGTGTGACCACCTACGACCCCGCGGCTGGAGAGTTAAAGGTGACCTGGCCGAATGGATGGGGTAAATACAATGGTTACACGAGAAAATATAATTATTATTACGTAGTAAAGCTGTCTGATACCAAAACGCCAGTGACCCTGTCGGACGGAGCCGTGAATTACTCATTGGCGTCGGAGTACACCACTGCCGTCCAGGGTGGTACTTATGGGTGGGCGGAGAATTTCATAGAGATGCCCAATGGAAAGTACGTTAGCGAGATCATCATGCAGTTTGAATGCTGGCGAGACCTTAATGCTGAGGGTGGGCAGCAGGATATACGTTGCTTATTGCCAGAGGGCCACGTTGATTACGTCACCAGAGGGTTCCCCATTCACAATAATGCTTTCCTTGAAGAAGGAGAGGAATACGCGATCATAGGAATGCCACTGCTCGAATTTAACAAAAGTAGTAGTTACACCGTGGGTTCGATATACGGAATATACCCCGCATATATGGAACCCCGTATCATGAGAAAGAGGAACGGAAATTGGAATCTCAGCGAGGCCCTTCAGTATGGCGTAAATGCTCCTGGTGGGCAGCCTAACACGGGAGGTGACAGTGGTCTCTACGACGATTACAGGTACGGGCTTCCCTCGTTAGAGATATATACCGCACTTGACGACGATGGTGCGACTCTTGGGAAGGCACTTGACGTGACTATCACAAATGAAACCGACGCTAACCTGTGGATGATGATGGGTACAGCTACGCGCGACGCTGACTTTATCCCACGTGCAGTAACCGATCCCGACAGAGATGTGTCTGAGTGGGAAGATCCATCGTGGGAAGATCGCTTCGTTTACAACGTAGATGTCACGGATGCCAGGTTCACAGATGACTTTCACATCGAGGCGGACATGACCCCCGCCCAGGATATCCCAGCGGGTGCTTTCATTCGCCAGAGTTTCTTCCTCGTGGACGGAGGTGAAAACTGTTGTTCTCACAGTGGTGGTATTACTTCTGTATATGGTAGTATATTCGGTGGCTGGAATGAGGCTAGTAATATTTGTATGACCACCAAGGGTCCAGATTTCAACATTCCACATATGCTCGGTATGGTCAGGCAGGTTAATTATAGAACCCCTGTCCCCCGCCCCGCGGGTGTGCCATTTACAGACAAGGTATCTGTGCGATTGTGGGAAACCTCCCCCACCTTGAGACGTTTCAAGCCATTCAACTCTTTTAAAATCATAGTAACGAAGTGTGCAAACTACAACAGTTATGGGCCTTCGAAATACGACCCTTATGAGATTACAAAGTATATCCCTGTGGAGGACCCCGCCGAACCAATGGGTACTATCCCAGACTGCGTAAACGTCCACGAGATAATTCAGGGAGTTTTCGATGTCCCCGCATCCCAGATTGAGGACAAGAGAGAGCCTATGGGAAAGATTGTGATTGACAAGGCTTTAGTTAATAAGAGGGAGGGTTACACATTGTCTGTTGGTACCAGGTACAGAGCAGTAGGTGATGTTGAGTTCGCGGGGCAATCCGTAACGGACTACACGGATGGTTACGTGTTTTCAGCTTACAATACGGATGGCCCCCAGCGTATGGCTGAGGAGTATACTGGCGGCATGTACATGAATCTCGATGGTACTAAGTTTGCATCCAGGCGCAATTTCAGGAAAGCGTCGCCCGTGGTGTACCACAAATGCTTTTTCAAGGATGGTGAGACGTGGGAGACAAACACTACTCTCGCCCTGGACATGACACTCGCCGAAACTCTTTTGGAGACCGTGTCATCTGGTGGCCAGTACCTTGTCGCGCAGGGATATCGAGTGGATGGCAGAGCTTCTCATAATGGGCGCTGGCAGCGTGGTAATTATGACTACGAGAATGAGCTTCGTTCTGGTAACACAATAAATGCTAACCTGACCGAGATGGGCCTTGCAGTTGATATTACTGACGACATCTCGTACCCGACACTCGGAAAGATGGTTGCCACAAACGCTACCTACGACCCCGCCAGTCGCCAGATAACAGTGTCTTACCGTGTCGAGGATAACCCAGTCATGGCCACAGGTGGTAGTGTTTTCTGTGGTTTGTACACAGCCACAGAACCTTTGAATGGAATTACAAACGACGTTAGCACACTGGCTATCGAAGATGCAATGCAGCCTGCTTCTGATTTCGTTTACGGTTTTAACGGCAGCACTGCCTGGGCTGGTAACGAGAAGAAGCCATATTACATGATGTTGTGTGAGGACGGGTTGGTGATGAGTAAATGCCATACCGTTTTCTGGGGCTCCCACGGCTACGTTGATGGTGACCAGATCCCCGTTGGAACGGAATTCGATGTAACGCTCGATGTCCACGAAAGCCTCAACCTGTCTGGTGATTACCGTATCATGGCGGGCGGACAGCCAGCACGAATTGATTGGTTCGGTAACAAGTATGAAGGTTCTTTCCTCGAGTCCCCCGACGTTGAGTTCAGACCCAAGGGTATTGTCAAAGCCAACCAGTATGTCAATGTTACCATGCTTGCATCGGCTGATTCAACCGAGTCTGATATTACCCATGCGGCCCTCACAGCTGCTGGGCAGCCAGTTGTTACTGCTAACCGTTTCGGCGACCGCGTCGACTTTAGCCTTAACACCACACTTAAGTTGGTCCCCGAGGTGAAGGGTTCTATGCGTGTCAGGTACAATGGTATTGAGATCCCCGCTGGTGTCCAGCCTGACCCCGCTTCTGGTTCCCCCCGTACTGGGTCGGATGCTTTCGATTATTTCGAGATCGTTCTTGACACAGTTGGCACAGTTGAGTTGATTAATGCGAGTGACACCAACCGTGTTGCAGAGATGCAGGTTGTTGATAAGACTGCTATCAACATTTTCCTTGGTGTTGGTGACTTGAACATGAACGCCATTGACGAGGATGTTGACCATCACTACAAGGTTCCAGACCTGTCGCAGATTGAGTACACTGCTGATGCGGAGCTTACTTCGACATCGCTGCTGTTTGCACTTCGCAACATGCGCGTCGAGACACTGACCGACTGGTCAGCTGCCGAGATTGATGAGTCTGACAGAACATCAATTGTTGTATACGCAGGGCCCGATGATGGTTATTCATTCGACCCAACCGAGTTCGGTGTTGAGATCGGCACTCTTCCAGTCAAGAGCATGTCTGCCAAGTTCTCGGATGCCGACCAGGGTGACATGACATTGCCAAATGGTACTGTGATTAAGAT
>JACLAB010000031.1_pt1 | contig 26042 bp, 14 predicted proteins | sample 8027921 | NCBI WGS metagenome assembly JACLAB01 (sample SAMN15725117, study PRJNA655200) | protist metagenome | isolation source: fluorescence activated cell sorting (FACS) single amplified genomes of... | place: USA: West Boothbay Harbor, Gulf of Maine | collected 2000-07-19
CGCCATCCTCGTTCGTTTTCTCTCCTCCATCGTTCGTATTAGTATTATTCTCGGTCGTGGCGTCTTCCTCCTCCTCCCCGCCCACAAAATCCTCCTTCTCTTCGTTCCGCGGCCGCCTCCCGCGCTCCAACTTCCACTTCTTCACCAACCGTTCGAAGCACTCCGTGTTGTCCACGAATTGTAACTGAAACGTTTGTTCTTTTTGCTGTGAAGTTTTCTCGTTTTTTATTCCATCATTGCTCGCAGTATTCGCCTTCGCGTCTTCAACATTTTCCTCGACGTTTTCCAACTTGCTGCTCCTTCTGCTCAAGAGTTTCGCTCTTTCCCGTTCTTTCTCTTTAAAGATCAAGCTTATTCTCGACTGCGCGTCGATGGAATCTAAATCTCTCTGTTTTAATTTCCTCGATATGGTGCCGTTGAACGAACTCGTAAAGATCGCGAACGTTCTGTGGATGGTGAGCTTGCCTATTTGCGGTAAACTCGATATTCCGAGCGGGGAAACGTCGTGCGTTTCTTTGTAAAGACAATCGAATCGGCCGAAGATTGGTTCGCGGGTTTTCGAGAAGACTTGGAGTGTTTTACTCGACGACGCGTTCTTTTTAATGTCTTTAGTGTTCGTGGACAACATTTTTATAAGTTCGCGTGTGAGTGCGTGCGTGTGCACTCTTATATAGCGCGTAAACGTGGAACAAAAGTGACGATCAGACGATCCAAAATTGGTAGATATTTATACTGTTACAGAGGAGTGCACAAAAGGTCACTTTAGAGCGCGTCGAATACGTGTACGTCGCACTCTTTAATAATAATAGTATTAAATATGTAACTATTTAATGTTTCCTGGTGACTCTCCTGCCTTCGGCTCTTTCCATGATCTCGCCTCTTTGGGTCATGACCATGAGCGCTCTCATGACCGCCCACTCGTTGACGCCGACGCGAGACAAGTCTTCGACCAAGTGTCGTTTACTCGTCGTGGCGCCGATGGCGAGTTTTTGACGGATTTGCGTTTCCACGAGCTGTAACTCCTCGCGCTGTTCGGGGGAGAGGACGACGGTACCGGCGACGCCGGATCGAGCGGCGTCGATTGTGGAGACTTCGAAGAGGCGGAGCGCTTCCGCGACGTGTTCTTCAGTGACGACTTTTTGTAAACACATCTTCGCCAACGCTTCGGAGACTCGAGTTATGGCTTCGAGTTGGCGGACGGTGATTGGGACCGCCGGGGTGCCTTTGCCTGATTTATTTCGCTCGCGCATTTCTTCTCGGTATTTCACGTACGCGTCTTGCAACATTTTCATCGATCGCTCGTTGATTCTTGGTTTGCAATTCGCTCTGCAATACTCGATGTACCTTTTCATAAATTTTCGTTCGCGCTCCGCCGCCGGGTCTTCTTTGTTCCCTTCCGAGTGAGGTTCGTCGTTATTTCCTCCTCCTCTGTTATTGCCGCCGTTTCTATTCATCGCATTTGCACCGTTCGAGTGGATTTTCAAAACGTGACCGGCGATGGCCATATCTCGTTCGTACAAGCGTTCGTCTCGAACGATGAAAATCAAATCGAAACGACTCAAAATGGTCGTTTGTAAATCGATGTTTTCTTGCGCGGTTTTCAGGTCGTCGTATCGTCCACTGGGAGGATTCGCGGCGGCTAACACCGCAGATCTAGAGTTTAACATGGTGGTAATTCCAGCTTTGGCGATGGAAATCGTTTGCTGTTCCATGGCTTCGTGAATCGCGACGCGATCTTCGTCTCGCATTTTATCGAACTCGTCGATACAGACGCACCCGCCGTCGGCTAAGACCATCGCGCCACCTTCCAAGTAAAACTCACCGTTCGAGTCTCTTATGACCGAGGCGGTTAAACCAGCCGCGGAAGAGCCTTTACCGGAGGTGTACACGCACACCGGCGCGGTACGTTCTACGAATTTCAAAAATTGCGATTTCGCCGTGGACGGATCGCCGAGGAGGAGGACGTTCACGTCGCCTCTTAAACGAGCGCCGTCGGGTAAATGTTTGCGACTTCCCGAAAACATCAAACACGCGACGGCCATTTTAACATCCTCGGACCCGAAAATCGCCGGCGCGATTCTCGAGCGAATGTCTAAGATGACCTCTTTAAACGGCCTTTGCGAGAAAGCTTTAAACTCTTGGTGTTCGGCTTCGGTAAATTTCGCGTTCCCGCGCGCGCCTTCGTTGACTTCGATTAATCCCAGAACGCGAATGTACGGCAACTGGACGCCACCACCAGCTGCGTCTCTTTTCTTATTTTCTGTTTTCCCGGAACCGATGGTGTACACACCGACGACGGAAACTCGCGTCCCGGGCGCAATCTTTTGCACCAACTTTCGGTCCACGCATAACATCATCGTTCTCGGCATTTCCCCAGCCGGGACTTCCTCCGGGTTTTCTTGCAACTTTAACGATTGCTGATCGATGAACTTACACTTATCCGGAAGCATTTGGTACGGATCTAATCCACATCCTCTTCTGTTGTTGTTGTTGTTATCGTTGTTGTTGTTATTATTCTCGTCGTCGTTCTCGTTTCCTCTCTGCTGATTGTTCATTTGTCCAGCCTCGCACGTCCTCGGCATTGGCGCCGAGGCATATCCCGGCGGAATTGGCAAATACCGAACGTGTTTACACGATTGACACTGAATGCCAACGATGGAGGCTTTCGCTTTCGCCCTCGAAGCCGCGATGACAATCCCCGGAATGCACACTAACCTCGAAACGTCTTTCGAGTTTAATCCTCTCACCGATCGAGGCGTTTCGTGCGACGATATGGTGACGTGAATGCTCTCGATGGCAGAACGAACGTCGTCCTCGTCGTCGTCCTCGTCGTCCTCGCGATCTTCCTCGTCTTCCTCGTCTTCCTCGTCTCCTCCTCCTCCTCCTCTTCCGGCGCCGCCTCGTAAACTCTGCGCGACCTTTTTCACCGCGTCTTCCAAGATTGGAAAATACACGTTCGGTTGATCTCTCAACGCCTTCGCTAAAGCCGCGTCGTGTGCGATGATATCGTCCAGCGTGACATCAATCGTCCCCGGTACCCTTCCTTCGGAGAGCACGTCTCTGTAAATCAGCTGTCCATCGATTGAGGTTTCGTTCGGATGGCCTCTGAAGTTTCTCAGGAAATCTTCGAATTTCTTTCTCGCTCGAGACGGCGTTATGAGTGTTGCGTTCTCATCAAAACCGCCATTGTGAGTATCTAACTCGTCCTCGTCGAGACCTTCGTTCGGGTTCACGTGGTACACCGCGCCTTCTGTGAATTGTATATTTGATGAAAGCAACGCGTAAGAAACGGAGAGAGATGTTTGTACTACATGAGACGCCTCGCGTAGGGAAAATATATTCAAAAATGGACGAGCGCATGCAAAAATCAAGACGCAAAACAAATATTAAAAGAGAGAAAACGAGAGTAGCGAAAGAACAAAGACAGAATGAAAGGAAGCGTACCGTCCATCTCTAAGAGTCTTCTTATAATGCCGCGAAAAGAGTAGTGTTTTTGCGCGCAAAGGATGAGTGACTCTTTGATGTGTGTGTGTTGAAGAAAAATGACGACCTTTTTGAATTTTTTTTTTGGTCTGTCCCTTTTCGTCCTCTTTTTCTTTATTATAGAGCAGTTGTGTAGGAAATCTCTCTCTTTAAAGAATGAGATCACATCTCACATGCGCACGAAGAAAATACGTTAATCTCCTTTCAAACAAAGATATATGTTCGCGCTCGTTCGTTTCGTTTTCCTTTTCCTCCTCCTCGTCGTCGCGGGGGGTGTTGTTCTTTACTCCGCGAGCGCGAGGAGGAAAAAGAGGGAGAGTTTTTCCTCCTCGGTGTTGTGGGATTTGATCGTGAAGTGCGACGATATTTGTTTCACTCATATTTTACCGAGATTGAATCAAACGGATCTCAAATTCTTGTACGAGGTGAATACGGAGACGAGAAAGTTGGTGAAGAGATCAAATCGGAAGAAGGAGTTGAAATGGAAGTTTAAGATCGAAGCGATGTCGTCAATATCGACGTTGGAAGTAGCGTGGGAGCATAAATCGTTGTGGCCGAGACACTGGACCGAAACATATTTCTGCGTAAAAGTTGCTCAAACGAATAAACTCGAGTTGCTCAAGTGGATACGAGAGGAGAAAGAGTGTGAGTGGGATTGGAGGACGATTAATATGGCCGCAGAACAAGGTAATCTGGAAATGGTAAAGTATTGCGTTGCAAATGAGTGTCCTATCGATGAGGGCGCGTGTGCATGTGCTGCCAGAAATGGTCATCTCGAGGTACTCAAATACTTACGCGAAGAAGCGAAAGCGCCTTGGAATTGGTATACTGCCACAAGGGCGGCTGAAAATGGTCACCTTCATATACTCGAATATCTTGTTGAGCGTAAATATGATGAATATGACGAATATGCGTGTGCGTATGCGGCCATCAACGGCCACTTAGACTGTTTGCAGTACTTACACGAAACCGCCAAAGCGCCTTGGGACTCTCGGGCCGTTCGATTTGCGCACGAGAACAAACACACCGAATGTGTACAATACCTCCTCGACAACAACTGTCCATTACCATTTGGTTGGCGATACGAACGCGGCAAGTTACACAGTTCATAAACACACATAAATACATACGCAAAGCTTTTAATAACACAGACAAAAACACAGAGAGAGAGACATGAAAACTCTTCATCTTCATCCTTCGCGTATTCTTCGCGCTCGTATTTTTCTTTCCTTTTGCCCCAAGACCTCCTCACAGTAATAAAGGACTGAAGCAAAACTCTCTCACACTTACACGCGCGCTTTTGCGCTCACGATTACGCGAAAAAGGCACGCACACGGAGACCTCTGCACTCTCTCTCTCTGTTTGTACGTTTTGAGGTGACCGTTACCTTCGTTTGGGAAAGAGACAGAGAACATTCAAAAGAGATCACAAATCACGTCAGCGGCGAACGAAGAAAATGGAGCAACCGAAGCGTGACGCGACGGAAAGAAAACTGGTCATAAAATCGTTCAAAGTTGCCCCGAAAATCCCCTCAAACTTTTTGGAAACCACTTGGAATGGTCGATTGTTACACGCTTTAAATGCAATTCACGACGAGAAGCCGTGCGAGGAAAGTTACGAGCGGTTATATCGCGCGGTGGAAGACGTGGTGGTTGGGAATTTTGGGAACGAATTGTACGAAAAATTGAGGCAATGTTTAGAGGCGAGAACGGAAGCGGTGGCGAAAGAGTTGAAAGAGAAATGTCTTCAAGGAGGAAGTTTTCATCACGGGTCGTCGTTTAAGAAGACGTCCGGGAACAGCGCGGGTGGTTTATCGGCGTTCTCGTCCGAAGAAGAACAGTTTCTGAAGTTTTTCGTGGACGACGTGTGGGAGACGAGGGTGAAACAGATGATGTTGATTCGGTCTTTGTTTTTGTATTTGGACCGGACGACGGCGACGGTGTTTACGAAGAACGCTTCCTTAGGGGCTTCTTCCGATGCTGCTGCTGACTCTGCAAAAGAAGGCGGCAGAGAGATGGCGACTGGTACTAACGATCCGACGTCGCCGTTGGACGACGACGAACGCAGGCGACGGAGTGGGACGGACGCGGTGACTACGACGACTACTACTCCGGGGAGCAGAGAAAGTAGTAATAAAGAGAGTAGTTTTAAACTTCCTCTGTGGGAATTGAGCGTCCAGCAATTTCAAAAGCAAATGGACGCGAATGCGGACGTGCTTCGCAAAGCCGCGAGCGGGTGTTTGCGGTTGATCGAACGCGAAAGAGAAGGAGAGAAGATCGATCGAACTTTAGTGAAACGATTTACGACCGCGATGGAAACGTTGAAAAGGTACGGCGGCGGATCAAACAAATCGTTTTCGTCGTCGTCGTTTCCTTCCGCGGTAGCCAGCGGCCAGAGGAATTCAAAGAAGCGCTCGGCCGAAGAAGAAGAAGAAGAAGAAGAAGGAACGATGATGATGGTGGACGACAACAAACAACAACAATTAACACCAAAATCACCACCACCTTTGTTGGTGTTCAACTTCGAGCGTCTCTTCTTAGAAAACACGGCCAGATTTTACGCCAAAGAATCGGACAAGAGGTTTGGAATCACGAAAAAGTCAGCTTCGGAGTGCGCGGACTATTTGAAACACTGTCAAACGCGATTGAACGAAGAAACGCTCGATCGCGCGGAGAGTTATTTGCAACCGCAAACGAAACTGGTGCTTACAAAAACGGTCGAGAAAGCGTTGATTCAGGACAAGAAACTCGAAATTATCGACAGTTCGGACGAAATGCTCGCGGACAGTGCGAAAGTAGAGGACTTGAAACGCTTGTACTCGTTACTCTCTCGCGTCCCGGACGGCTTGAAACTCCTGAGAGACCAGTTCACGAAACGATTGAAATTTGTCGGCCAAAAGACCGTTCAAGACGAAGCTGCCGATTGCGTTGACGTTTTATTACGAATGAAATCCTCCGTGGACGATATCGTCGTGAACGCGTTTGAGAATCAGCGCCAATTCAGCGAAGGCGCCAAGGTTGCGTTTGAAATGTTCATCAACACTTCGAAGAACAATCGAATCGCGGAGTTAATCGCAAAATTCATGGACGAAAAGTTGAAGAAAGGGAATAAAACGTCCTTGTCGACCGAGAAAGACTTAGACGAGCAACTGAACAAAGCCGTGGCGTTGTTTCGATTCATACAAGGCAAAGACGTGTTCGAGGCGTTTTACAAGAAGGATTTGGCGAAACGCTTGTTATTTTCAAAATCGGCATCCATCGACGCCGAGCGGTTGGTGGTTGGCAAGTTACGGTCAGAGTGCGGAGCGAACTTTACCACTCGTCTGGAAGGAATGTTCAAAGACGTGGACGTGAGTCGAGATACCGTGCGTAACTATCGTAACAACGCGACTAATAACACGGCGGCTTCCGTCGGCGGCGAGACAAAGGCGGACGTGGACATGAACGCTTCTGTCGCGGAAGGCGTCGATGAAGATAAATCAAAAAGAACAAGAAAGAAATCGACATCAATAATAACAAAAGAAGAAGGAGGGGGAGAAGCGTTGGAACCATTACCGCCAAAACCACCAATGACGAACCGCGAAACTTTCTCCGTGAACATCTTAACCGCTGGATTTTGGCCGTCGGCGGCGAAACTCGACGTCGTCTTACCGCCGGAATTACAATCGTTGCGAGACGATTTTGAATCGTATTATTTAGAGCAACACAACAATGGGAGACGATTAGCTTGGCAACACTCCACGTCCACGTGTGTCCTGAAAGTCAAATTCGCGAGTGGTACGAAAGAGTTGGCGGTCTCGTTGGCGCAAGCCGTAATCATCTTGGCGTTCAACGAGAACGACGACGATACGAACGACGACGAGCAACAACACAAACAGTTCACGTATAAGGAGTTGAAAGAGAAAACAAACATCCCGGACGTCGAATTGAAACGCACGTTGCAATCCTTATACGGCGGTAAGTACCGAGTGTTATTAAAAACCCCGATGAGTAAAGACATCGACGAGGCGAAAGACGCGTTCAAATTCAACTTCAACTTGCAAGAAAAACTGGTTCGATTGAAAATCTCCGCCATTCAATCCTCTACACAAGCGAGCGGTAAAAAACGAGGCGCCGGAGGAGAAAACGGGGGAGATCACCCGACCACGATGGAAGAAGACGAAAACGAAGCCGTCCGCGAATCGGTCCGCGCGGACCGATTCCACCAAATCGACGCCATGATCGTTCGAATCTTAAAAACCAGGAAAAAGTTGCCGCACCCGGAGTTAATCAACGAGGTCGTGGCGAAACTCCAGTTCCCGGTGAACAACCAAGATTTGAAGAAACGAATCGAAAGTCTGATCGATCGCGAGTACGTGGAAAGAGACAAGGACGATCGAGACGTGTATCATTACGTCGCTTAATAAAACAAGAAAATCATTTCCCGCACAGAATGGGTCGTCGCGTACACATTCATATTCTTTATCATCTTTGAAATATAAGACGTTGTTGACGCGTCGTCGTCGTAAACATTATCATCATCATCATCCCACATTTAAGTCAACCGTTTTGAGCATTTTTCATCACTTCATTACCTAATCTCTCGCTCCTAAAACCGCCACAAATTTGCGCACAAAGCCTCGCACGACAGAATACGCGAGGGAATAATTAAACGCACGTATACGAGTCACGAGGAGGAGAGATAAAAAACAGAGAGAGCTCGTCGTTTCTGGCGATGTTTTGTCGCGCGAAAGAGTAAAGCGTAAAGAGAGAAAGAAATTCGCCGGAGAAGTTTCAGGAAAGAAAACGAAAAGACTTTCGCGCGGAAACTCTAAAGAGAGACAGAGTCTTCAGAGATGACGGCGAAGAAGAAGCAGAAGAAGAAGAAGATTCTGTTACAAAGAGGCGTTTCCGTTTCCTCCTCTTCCCCTGACGACGACGACGACGACGATGAAAACGCCGTGATAAAAGACGAGAAGAACTCGGAGAGAAGGAAAGAGAAGAACGTGGAGAGAATGAAAGAAAAAATTGGAAGCGAAATGTGGGACTTGACGCGCCAATACAAAAAGAGAGAAGAAAGCGTCGAACGTTGGCTGAATTCGTACGGCTTTGGCGCGACGTTGATAAAGAGGGCGGTGAACAAGAACAACGCTTCGATGGGAGGAAGAGGAGGAGAAAGTATGTGGATGTACCACGCGGCGAGAGCGCTGAATCTGAGGGACACGAGGATGCCGAGGAACGTGAAGATGGATTTGGACAAGGCGATTGAGCACCGAATGAAGGCGTCGAAGTTGGTTTTCAAGTACGCCAAAGCGACGGGCGAAGCGCTCAATAAAGCTTTTTACCAACACCTTCATTACTTGAAGGTTTTGAGGAGCGTGAAGATGATCTTCGAAGGGGCGGAAGGGGAGGCGGCGAAGATTATGAGCGCAGCTATGCTTGGGTTCAGAACCGAAGAGGAGGAGGAAGAAGAAGAGGAAGAGGAGGAAACGGAGGACGTTTCGATCTCGGCCAATTCGACGCGAAAGGATGACGCGGCGAAAGAACGACGACAAGAAGAAGGAAACACAAGATTTGGAGAAAAAAGCGGAGCTCCTTACGCGTTCGCTCCGAAAAGCGGTCGCGCGCTCTTGGACCAAATGAAGAACGACGCGAACGATTTTCAGTTCAAAGTGAGCTCGCAAAGCTCAAAAAACAAAAGAGTAAAGTCTCTGGAAGAAGTGGAAAAACAATCGAAAGCGGTGAACGTTGCGCTCACCCCTACTGGGGCAGAAATATTTCAGAACATGTTCAAACAGCAACCCGCGAAAGGGAAAGAAGAGGAAGTATTACTCCTTCGCGGCAGCCAGAGGAAGAAGAATGAAAGCGATAGCAGCGAACGCGGCATGTCTTTGCAAGAGCTTGAGCGGCAACTCGAAATGAAGTACATGAACGCGGGGACGGCGCTAAAGAAAGACGAAGAAGATCCCGAGGGCGAGGCGATGTTCTTGGGAAGTAATAGGATGGACAAAAAGTCCAGAAGCAAAGAGGAAGAGAACGAAAAGATGCGCGTGCTCAGTCAACAAATGGATCGATTGCTTTCCTCAGCCAAAGAAAAGAATATGGAGGAAGACAGGGATTGGACGGAAGTCCCGATGCAAGCGAGTCCTCCTTTGGCCACCAAGGTAAAGGTAGAGAAGCATTGGTCAGAAGTGCCGATGCAAGCGAGTCATCCATCGCGCTCGCGTTTTCGTTTCGCGGCGGTTGAAATCGAAGAAGAAGACGAACCGATAGAATCGAGGAGAGTGTTCGATGAAAACACGTTTGGATTTAATCTTGGTTTGAGTAATGATATATTGAACGCCGCGCCAGCGATTGGCCCGGGTAGCGCAGGCTTTTCATCGCTAAATTCGGATGAAGACGTGATCAAAGAAGAAGAAATCTTGGACGAAGACAAAAAAAATGACGACAAAAACGCAGAGGTAAAAAAGCCCAGACCGGAAGTGCTGGCGACGATCGCGAAACAGGAACGAATGCAAAAACAGAAATTCAAAGTTGTCGATTGCGGCATTTTGACGTTGGACTCATCCTCTTCGGAAGAAGAAAAAGAAGAAGAAAAAGAAAAAGAGCAGCAAGAGCAGCAACCACAGCAACAACAACGAGCTCAAAAGCCGCATGCTTTTGTTGCAAAAAAGAAGAAAACCATCTCGTTTGCTTCAGCGGCCGACGCCGCCGCGCTCCAGGCTGAGAACGAGGAGGCAGAGAAAAAACGCTGGAAACAAAAACAAATCGAAGCGGAAATTGCGAGAAAGAAAAAAGAAGAAGAAAAGTTAATCCACGATCAACGCGCACGAATGAACGCGTTGGAGGATCTCAACGAATGCGCAAAGACGTTACTCGTGAAACTCGAACACGCGTACAAAGAAGTGCAAATGGCGTGGCAGAATTTCCACTTGAGTTTCCGTAAAGGCAATGGCATCGCGGCATTGTTGGAAGCCACGTCTGTAACGAACGCATGCATCGAATACGTGGACTTAACGATGCGAAAATCCTTAACAAAGAATCCTGAGCTTAATTCTATCGAACGCATCATAGCCGCCGCCCATCTCGTGGAAGCCATCCGTCTTATCGCCGAGAAGAACGAGCATAGCAAAATGTCGTGGCAACGCGCGCTCGAAATTGTGTCCGATCTCACATTTGGCGGTAACTACAGTTCGGTCATACCCAAACGCGAACGTTCCGTCTTTGCATTTGATTTGTTGCGCGGCATGAACAAGCGAAAAGAGTCGAAGTCTACCCTCCCAGGTTTAAAGAAATTTTACGAGAGTAATAAGGTCAAGCTCGAGAGTACTGGTTTGGACGTGCCTACGAGACACGCGATGCAAATGATGGAAGACTTTATGAAAGACTCGAAGCGAGAGGATCGGTTGCCGCTTATCGAAATTTTAACCGAACACGTGCATCAACAGTTATCCAGAATGGTAGAGGATGTGGACGATTTTTGCTTCTCAAGGAATGGTTTGGTGATAGTATCGAGGATGGTCCACGAACTGTTCGCGCCAGAGAAAAACACCGAGCGTCTGGCTGATCGAGTATTGAGTGAGCCTGAGATTGAGGATGTTGCAGAAAATTTGCCTTCGGGGACTTCGGGGAAAACCTGGCAACGTTGCATCGAGTCCCACAAACATATCTCCATTGAATGTGCATTCGATTCGTTTCTCGTTGCATTCAAAGCAGTCTTCCAACTTTGGGCGACGACGGATGAATCCAGATACAAAACATTTTGCGAAGATTTACGAATGAAAAAGGCGTTGGGTAAGAATGACACTGAATCCGCGGCAAAGTTAATAAAAGAGTTTTACGGGATGGGCGAATGCGGTTTGTTTCCTCTCAAGCGATTAGTGAGCCGAAGTTTACAGAATAATACGCCGTCGGTGTCGCTAGTGTTCGCGTTACACTCGATGGCGATGTCTCGGGTTCACACGGATTGCGACGATTCGATTTTATGGCGATCGAAATATTTTAGGATCGCAAATCAAGTTCTTTCTTGGGAAGAGAAAGAACTGATACAGTTGAAAGATCTCGATGAACACAACGACGTTTTTTTACCGCACAGTCAAATCATTCTCTCCGAGGAAATCAAGACTTTTGATTTTGAGACGGACAGTCAAGTCCGGAAAGACAAAGTATTCCGAGATAGGTTATCGCGCAATAGTCCACTTTTTGCCGGTTCTGGTGTGTTGTTCATTGAAACGATGACTGGAATCGTCGAAAGTATGGAGTGGCTCGAGCTGCACCGCTCGATGACGTTTGCTTTGCACCTGTACAACTGTTTGCGCCAAACGGTACCCAACGATATGCCTAAAATTGAGATTCTCGAGCGATTGATGCGAGCGTTTGGAAAGAATGAAGCAATTTTCATCTCCGGAAAAGCTCCTAAAAAGAAGTTCCTCACCGAATGGATGCTCGCGGTGTGGGGATCGTTAGATGGTCCAATGGATGATGAGAATTACGAAAAGAGGAAAGAACAGTGCGAACACGGCATACACTGGTTGGAGTCCTCCAGCGTGTGTAAGACAATCGTAAGGCAAAAATATCCAGCGGATGACTTATCGACAAAGGTCAACGCTACTCGCGAGGCGTTAAAAAACGACCCATTATTTGGAGTCAATCTATCGAAAGTTGCGGTTGATTTGATCGCGTTGCCGAGAAAAATGATCGTCAGTTTAGGCGAACCCCTCGAAGACGCATTGAGTCTCTACTGGGACACCGATGCGGAGGAATGCGAAAGAATCGGTCAACGCATGAGCATGCAATATGTGCTCGCAAAAGCAATCCTGCCCAACCTAAATTCAAATGGCACGGCAGTAGAGGACCATGAAGCGGAAAGACGCTCGTGCGAAACTATTCGTGAGTTGTATTCACTTGGTGATGAATACCGGAAACGCGCCGCGAAGGAAATCGCGAACATGTTTTTTCACGACGACGTTGTCCGGCAAGGAATCTATTTCTTCAGAGAGTTCGACGATTTCGAAGACACAAACCTTCGCCCCCCTCGACGGAGCAATGCCCGTGGACTCTTTGTAGATTACCGGAGAGAGTTCTCAAGGCACGAGAAGATGCCAAGGTTGAAGATGGAGAAGGAGAGAGAAGAAGATGAGTGGTTGTGTCCCGACTCGAGCCCGCCGGAGAAAAGGGTGAAGAAGAAAAAGAAATATGATTTCAAGAAGACCCATGGAAACTCCAAATACACAAATGACCACGAGGCCATGTTGATGGAAGAGATGCATAAAATGTTGCAGCACGCTAGCAAGCAGTTTCCCCGGATTATAGAGATGGCATCAAGACTCGAACCGGAAAGGTTTCAGCGCGAAGGGCTCGCGCTGTTAGGCTCGTCTTCGCTAGAAGTGTTCGAACTGCTTCTTCATTTTCTGCTTAACTTAGATGCTAAAAATTTGAAGCAGTTCTGCCCGGAAGCACTCAACCTTCCTAGAGAAGATGTGGCTATACAATTACACGCACTATCACGCGCAATATCAATGAGATCAGTGAGAGAATTACAACCACCGGAGGTGGATGAGGAGGAAGCCATTCGGCGAGCGACGGCGGCAAGCCTCGGCGATTTCACGCAGCCTTCTCACGAACGACGACGAGAAGATTCAGATGAAGTCGAACAACGCTCGCCCATCTACGATAAGGTTAACTTTTGGTTCCTCGCCAAACTCCCAGATCTTCTTCCAGAATCGGTCACGGTGCCCATTGACATGTACAAATGCGAGACGATTTACGATTTGATGATCAAAATTTCCCAGTGGACGATGCGCCGAGTTAAAGTCTCCGAAATGATACTCGAGCTGGACGGGAGAAAATTGAGGAAATACGAAACCATCGACGAAGCTGGCATTCGCGAGAACTCAGAGCTCGTGTTGAGAACCGAGACGAAGAAACGCGGCGGCGACTTCTTCGTCGACGACGACGACGAGGACGAGGACGAGGACGACATCCTCGGCGGCGGCGAGAGCGACTCAGAGCGAAGCGATGCTTCCTACGCGAGCGAGTACGAGTTTGAGTACGAAGATCCCTCGTCGTCCGAGGGGAGCGACGACGACTAAGAGACGACTTCATCATTCTTGAAATAATTCAATCACATACGCGTATTTTTTTGCCCACATTTTCTCTCAAATCTCTTCGGGGTTTTGCCGCCATTATCCAAACATTACCCTACTCGCCGCTTCGTGTTGTTGTTGTCCTCCTCGGAAACAACACCGACAAAAAAGAAAGAGAGGAAGAAGTTAAAGAAGGCGCTCTTTTTAAATCTCATCGTCGCACTCATAATGTCCTCCTTCTCCTCCGAAAATATGACATCATCGCGCGACCATTCCTTCGACGACTTTGAAGTTCCATCATCATCATCGGGGAAAAACAAGAAGAAATTAAAGACCAACAAAAAGCGCATATTCACCGTCGCGCTCGTCGCCTCGGATTGTTTTCTCATCGGGTTACAACCTATATTAGTCCATTTGACGAAAAATTCGAGAGGAGGGTTCGCGTACCACCCGGTGTCGGTGAACTTTATCACCGAAGGGACGAAAGTGATATTCGCGATTGTGTTTCTGATGGTGCAGGTACGAGTGACATTTTTACGCTTTTCGCGGAGCGCTCGCGATGGATACGGTGACATTTTTTTCTCATCCGTTCTTCTTATGTGAAACGCATATTCTGTTCTCTTTCGTACGAGGCGTAGAGTCGTAGTATCGTCTCATCGGTAGCATCATCAAACGCTGACCTTTCATTCGTTTTCATCACTCTCTTTGATGCGTCAAAACTTTCATCAAATCCTCTTTACGCGACATATGTGATAAACAGATGCGCAAACCGGGCGAAGAGGCAAGAAACTTGCGTTCGATGAAGAAAGCGAAATTGGCGTGGCGGTCCAATAGGTTGCTTGTTGTTCCCGCGGGATTGTACGCCATTAATAACTACATAAAATTCGTCATGCAGTTGTATTTTCACCCGACGACGGTGAAAATGCTTTCGAATTTAAAAGTGCTCTCGATCGCGTTGCTCATGAAAGCGTTCATGGGGAGAGTTTTTAGCGTTTTGCAGTGGGAAGCGTTGTTCTTATTGATTTTAGGCATCACGGTGAACCAGTTGGCGTGTAAACCGTTGCACGGGACGAAGCACGGCGGGTTGACGGATCCTCCCGGTGATCCTCGATCGCTCGGGTGTTATTTTTACACCTTGTGTTCTATCGTCGTCCCGTCGTTAGCGTCCGTGTATAACGAATACGCGCTGAAGAAGAACTTTGAAACCTCCGTGCACTTGCAAAATTTGTTCATGTACTTGTACGGTTTAATGTTCAACACGATCGCGCTGATGATTGTCTGGATGCGAAACGGGTTTCAAGACATCGGGAGCTTATTCGCCGGACATAACTCGATGACCATGTTATTAGTCGCCAACAACGCCGCGCAAGGCGTGTTGAGTTCCTTCTTCTTTAAGTTTGCGGATACGATTTTGAAGAAATATAGCAGCACCGTGGCGACGATATTCACCGGTTTAGTCTCCGCGTTCCTCTTTGGACATCAAATCACGATTAACTTTTGCATCGGCGTGAGCATAGTTTTAATCTCCATGCACTTGTTTTTCAGCTCGAGCGAACAGCTGAGCAAAGCCAAGTTTAACTCACTCGGTGGTTTGAACGAAGAAAACAGTAGTTTGTCCAACGAGGAACGCTCGAGGAGAGCGAATCGATTCATAGTCTCCCCGAGCATGGAACATTTAAGCGCGTATCAATCCGCGCAGAATTTGAAAGACGTAGGTTTATCCGCCTCCGCCGCGGAGAACAGAGTGTGATTACGAGTAATAATAATATAATACGTATAGATGTAGATTTACAAAAACAACCTCTCCCTCTCTCTCACACTCACATTCTCGCGATAGAATACATCACAAAGTATCCTCCACCTCGTGATTGACGCGTTCCCAGGCCAATTCTTCCGGTAAATCCCAGGTGGATTCGCTCGTTTTCTTGTTCACGTAAAACGGCATCTTGTGTTCCGTGGACCACTCTTCCTTCCAATTTCCTGGGGATTCCCAGGTGGCAGTCCCATCGGCGGTCGTCCAATATTTCTTCCCGGTTTCCTCGTCTATCCAAGGCGCGATGAGAGGATCCGTCCACGTCGCCTGTTTAATACGTATTTGTGTGGAAAAAGAGAGAGTATAAAGTGTCAGTTTAGTAGTATTCGCATCATAAACATCAGAATGGAAAAAAGCCGCTCGAGAGATCAAATCCGGAATGTATTCACGACGTAAACATAAACGCAGAGAGAGAACACCACACAAAACAAACGCGCAGTACCTCGCCACTGACGGAGTTGTAAAAATACTGCGCCTCGCGCGCGGATGCGAGACCGATAACGATCGCAACAATCGCGAATACAAATGTCAACAGAGAGCTTCTGTTCATTTTGTGAAACGTTTTCTTGTGAAGGGTCAAGGTGGTTTATTCCGAGTTTTACGACACGTTTACAGAGTAGAGTTATATTAAAGTGGTATATCCTGAAAAGTAATTACAAAAGTATTGGTTTAATACAGTAGTACGTGTTGTCTGTGTGTGTGTGTGTTCTGTGTTCTTCTCTCGTGGTTTGGTCTTTACTCCTGGCGACGACGAAGACTTTTGCGCTCGTTCGTATTTTACTAAGATTTGGACGAAAACCAAGAGCCTTTCTTTTTACTCGCCCCTTCCTCTGGTACGCTTTCGTTGTCTTCCTTTTTCTCCTCTTCGTTTCCATCCTCTTCTTCTTTCCAATCGTGTTCTACGCGCGTCCACGCTAAATATTCCGGTTTCGTCCACGTCGTCTCGCGGGTTTTACGATGAACGTAATACGGAGTCTCCGGGGTCTCCTCGCCGTATATTTCTTCCCAATCGCCCGGTGATTGCCTGATTAAAAAAGAATGTTAAACACGAGTGTTGTGTTGTTGTGTCAGCGAGGAAAGAAAGAGAGAGAGAGAGAGACCGAAAACCGACCGACGCATCACATCGAGCGCAAAGCGAGAAAATTTAAGAAGCACAAAGACACAAGAGAGAAAGAATATGAATTTAGTACCAAGTCGTCTCTCCGGTCTTCTCGTGTTGCCAAAACCGCCTCCCGGTATCTGCGTCGACGTACGCGACGGAGTACCCGTGGAAACTGGGCATTTGCCACGTCGATTCTGTGTTTTTAAGGGGGAGAGAGTGAGAGAGAAAGCGTTTAAGCGCGTTAATATTAAAGGTCGACCAAAGTTCAAATTTCCAATCAAATCCGGAATGTGTGGAAAAGCGCGAAGAAAATACGCCCGCATGCGTGCATATTTTGAATATACCTCGGGTTAACGTGTTGTAGTAATACTCCGTCGGTCTCGCCTGCGTGTCGAGAGGAGATGCGGTGAAGAGAGAAAGGAGTAAAGCGGTGATGATGAACATCATAGTTTAGTTATGGGGAAAAGGAAAGGAAAGGAAAGGAGAGATATTTCCTCTAATTTAGGGTGATGTGCGCTTCGTGTGTCTCTCTGTGTCTCTTTCTGATGTTACAACTTATGATGATGATGATGATGATGATTCTAATTCGTGTATAACGCTCCATCTTCGTATCGCCAACCGCGTGGTAATCGGCAGTTGTTGTCGAGGAGGTATTGTACACATTCGGGTTGGTTGTAGTAGTGCGCTACTCCTACGGCGTGATAGTTCCAAGGCGCTTTGGCGGTTTCGTGCAAGTACATCAAACAGTCTAAGTGGCCGCGCATGGCTGCATACTCACACGCCAACATGCCATATTCATCAAACTTACGCTCAACAAGATATTCGAGTATATGAAGATGACCATTTTGAGCCGCCCAAGAGGCAGTTACCGAATCCCAAGGCGCTTTGGCTTCTTCGCGTAAGTATTTGAGGCACTCGAGAAGACCGTTTTTGGCAGCTTTTGCACACGCCCACGTACCGATAGGACACTTATTTGCCACGCAATACTTTACCATTTCCATATTACCTTGTTCTGCGGCCCTATTAATCGTCCTTGAATCCCAATCACAATTTTTCTCCTCTCGCGCCCACTTGAGCAATTCGAGTTTATTCGTTTTAGCAACTTTCTCGGAGAAATATGTTTCGTCCCAGTGTCTCGGCCACAATGATTTATGCTCCCACGCGAACTTCAAAGTCGATATCGAGGACACCTCGTTCACTCTAAACTTTTTCTTCAAATCTCTTGCACGAGTTGATCTCTTCACCAACTTTCTCGTCTCCGTATTCACCTCGTACAAGAATTTGAGATCATTCGAATTCAATCTCGGAATGATATGAGTGAAACAAATATCGTCGCACTTCACGATCACCTCCCACAAAGAAGACAGAGAAGAACAACTGCTCTTCCCTTCCATCGCGGAATAAGTATATCCTCTCCTCCCCGACAAGGTTTATTCTTCTCTCTCTCGTTCTGTGCGTGTCTTTGTGTGGTGTATACAAATGTCACATGCGAGAAATATTTTCCCCTAATACTGAAAAATCTCTCCCAAAAACCGTTTAAACACGCGCATAAAAACACGCGTATTCGTCGCGCTTATTATTCGTATATTAAAAAGAAAAGAAGCAAACCCGGTGGTGCACATACATATACACGTAATGGCGTTGTTTTCGAGCGAAGATGATGCATCAGAGAACAGAACAAATCCGCTTTGGAAAGTTCTGCAAAAGTCCTTCGTGTCGTATAAAAAACTCCAATTCTCGAAACGAATGTACGCGATGAAAAACTCGATATTTTCGAGACGAATACACGACGAGAGCGACAGAGGCGTCAGAAACACAGTCGTTATGATTTTAGGCGAGAGAATGACCGCGTTCGATCGACTCATCAGTCGCGTGGATGCGTTCTTTTTCAGCTCCTACGTCTCGGAATTTCCACCCATCGAGAGCAAAAAAATGTTCCTCTTTACGAATAATACGAATACTACCACGAATACGAAAGAAACGACGACGATGAAAATGAAGTCCATAGACTTCGTGGCGAACCAAGTGGGCGGGTACACCACGGATTGCGGGTGGGGGTGCACGCTGAGGAGCGCGCAGATGCTGTTCGGGGAAGCGTTGATGAGGAGCGCTCGAGCGCGAAGATTTAGGCGGAGGAGTTTAAGGAGAAGCGAAGAAGATGTAAGCGAGGAGGAGGAGGAGGGAGAGGAGTTTAAGAGGAAGAAGGAGATTGTGGATATGTTTTCGGACGATAACGATGACGATGAAAACGAGGATAAAAAGGAGAAGAAGAAGAAGAAGACAAAGAATGTATTCGGGTTGAGAAGAGTGTACGAAGGAGACGAGGACGAGAATGCGTTGTGCCCCGGTCAGTGGATGGCACCGTCCGAGATTTGTAAACGATACGGGAAAATGATGAATAGGTTGGATTCTTTTCAAAACGTTCGTTGTCTCATTCTCGGCGACGGGTGCGGCGGAGGCGTGCCTGAGTTTTACCCGGAAAGAGTTCGAGAGGAAATGAAAACGCACGCGGACAAAGACGTTTTGATTTTAGTACCTTTACGATGCGGCGCGAGCGACGCGATTAATCCTGAATACGTGAAATCGTTACAGAAATTTCTAAGCGTGCGCGAGTGCGTAGGTATCGTCGGAGGGAAGAAGACCGCGTCGTATTACATCGTCGGGTTTACGAGCGGTAAGAAGAGTAGTGATAGTTGTAGCGGGGGAGAGAAGGAGGAAGAAGAAGAGGAAGAAGAAGATGAAGAAGAAGAAGAAGAAGAAGAGACAAGAGCAATATATCTCGACCCACACGTCGCGAAAGCGTACGTGTCACCTCGCGAGCGTTCGCGAGACGAATCGACGGAATCTGCGTATTATCGTTCCTTTTTCGGAAGCGCTTCGGAACACGGCATTTTATACACGCCGTTTCACGCGCTCGATCCGAGCTTAGTCGTTGGATTTTTAGTAGGTAACGATACTAATTACGACGAGATGAATAATGCATCTTCCTCCTCCTTGGACGCGTTCGTGGATGTTTTGACGAATATTGAACGCGAGAGCGGATCGACGCCTTTGATTACGGTGGTTACCAAAAAAGTGTTGTCGAAGAAGAAAATGAATAGCAGTATGAATAGCAGCAGTTCGAAACGAACGGAAAACAACAAAAGAGGAGAGGAAGAGGACGAAGACGATTGGGAAATCATCGATGGTTGCGAAGGAGAAGAGTTTTAAGACTTTTAGACGGGTTTTAGCGTTTCTTTTGTACATTTACAAAATCATCATCTCGAATACCACCGTGCGGTACTACAACATCATCATCACTTTACTACTACTATCACTATTACTATTACTATCTTTCAACTAAGTACTCCTATCCGATACTTTCTCAACGTCCGAGTCCTTCCTTGCCATTTCCAACTGTTGACTCTTCGTCTTAGTGTTATGCTTGAAAAATTCGCACGCCACAGCGCCAGAGAAAAACACCAGAGCGACAAAATACGTCACGCCAAACGGTTTATCGCTGGAAAAGAACACGAACGAGGATATAACGGTCAAAACTTTCCTGCACGTGGTAATCGCCACCGCTGGTACCGCGCCGAAATGCTTCACCAGCGTCGTGTAAAACACCGCGCCGAGCCAAAACACGATCGATCGAAACGCGATCAAACTTAAATAAAACCAATCGCCAAAGAAAAACGCAAACGCGTCCGGTTCTTTGACTAAAACCACCACGAACACTAACAAAGCTCCAATCGAATTCGTCATCAACATGTTCTCCGATACCGTCGCCTCGTAATCTCTCAACGCCTTATCCACCACGTTCGACTGCACCGCGCCGACGCACACGCAAAAGAAGGACAGAAAAAACCCAAACGCGTACAACGTGGGATCTTCCGCGTCTAACTGTTTGTTCCCTTCGTGTTCCCCTAATGCGAAAAAACACGACGCGATCACTAACAAAACGCAAGCTAAATAGTCCAACCAGTGGTACGTTCGCTTCAGCCACACCGAGGAGAGGAGAATCACCGGTATCAGTTTGCTCGATTTCAACACCGTCCCCGTGGCGTAGTTGATGTATTTGTACGAGACTTTCCCGAGGGAAGTGTATATCCCAATCAAAGATGCCGAGGCGACGTATAAGTGTATCGGTGCTTTCAACGGCGGCACTATTCTCGAATAATACTCGTGGTGCATAAGAGAACTACTCTTTTTCTTCTTAGTAGGAGTAGCAGTACTTTTCAAAACATCTTCAACACCGTTCGTGTTGCTCCCAAAGTCTTTCACATCACCATTTCCCTCGTTATCCGTCGTAATCATCATCCAAACAAACGTCATCACACTAAACACCACGAGCTCAAACAACGCCAGAAACCAATAGTGGTGGAACCCTTCTATTCTTTTTAAGATGTACTCTTCGGCTGCGCAGGATATTCCGATGGATGCGATCGTTCCGATGGAGAGGAAGATGAAGAAGGATTTCTTATTGGAGGTCAGGTGGAGGTGCATTTTTCCCAACAGGATGGGGATTCGATTAGGATGATGTGCAGAGGAAGAAGGAGCGCTCATGTTCTTGAAGAAATTGCTTTTTTACTCTCTAAACTCTAAACTCTGTGAGTGTGCGTAAGCGTGTAAATGTGTGTTCCTCAACACTAATAACACCTTCACTTCTGTTCTCTCTATTGTGTGACGAAAGAGAGTTGATGCTTTTTTTTACCTAATTAAATTTTTCTCTGTCTCTCTCTTTCTGTTATTACAACTGATGATGATGATGATGATGATGATGATGATGATGATGATAATATTCTAATTCGTGTGTAACGCTCCTCCTTCGTATCGCCAACCCGATGGTAAAGGGCAGTTATTGTCGAGGAGGTATTGTAAACATTCGGTGTGGTTGTAGTAGTGCGCTTGTCGTACGGCCTTATAGTTCCAAGGCGCTTTGGCGGTTTCGTGTAAGTACTTCAAACAGTCCAAGTGGCCGTTCATGGCTGCATACTCACACGCACACACGCCATATTTATCAAACTTACGCTCAACAAGATATTCGAGTATATGAAGATGACCATATTTAGCCGCCCTTGTGGCAGTATACCAATCCCACGGCGCTTTGACTTCTTCGCGTAAGTATTTGAGTATCTCGAGTCGACCGTTTAAGGCAGCACATGCACACGCCATTAAATCAATAGGAGACTCATTTGCAACGCAATACTTGACCATTTCCAGATTACCATGTTCTGCGGCCCTATTAATCGTATATTCATCCCACTTACACTCTTTCTCCTCTCGTATCCACTTGAGCAACTCGAGTTTATTCGTGTGAGCAACTTCCCAGCAGAAAGAAGTTTCGTCCCAGTAACTCGGCCACAACGATTTATGCTCCCACGCAACTTCCAACGTCGATATCGACGACATCTCTTCGATCTTAAACTTCTTTTTCAACTCTTCCTCGCGAGAGGATCTTTTAATCAACTTTCTCGTTTCTCCATTCACCAGGTGCAAGAATTTCAAATCCGTCGAATTCAATCTCGGAAGCACATGTTTGAAACAAATATCGTCGTTATTCACGATCAAATCCCACACATCTCTCTGCCCAACCTTCCTCTTCCTCCCTCTCGTCGTCATCGCGACTCCTTCTCCAGATATCGTCACAATCGGAGCTTTTTATGCACCCCTGCTCTCTTTCGATGCTGTAAAAGGACTTTTAAGGGGGAGAAAAGTGCCGCAAAGTCGTCATTCGTATGTACACATAAACGCTTCGAAAAGAAGACGTTTCCACCGATAAACGCGCGAGAAAAGCGACCGAAAAGACAGTCTCTTTGCTCTCATCCGCTCTTTCTGTGGGTTTCTGCTCTGAAACGCGCTCAAAGTGTCCTCTTTTCTTTCGTAAACCTTCTTTTAGGACTGTTCTGTTCGGGATTTTATCCGTAAAGTTGGTAAGCGTCGTGACTGCATACAGAGCACATCTGAGACATGGGCGGGTCGTTCGATGACTTAAAAAAGCTCTCCTCCGCGCGAAAAGCATCCGTGGACAGCGCACGACCGCGTTTAAGGAAATCAACGACAGAAAACGATGATGATTTGAAAGATGACGACGAAGATGCTTTAAAAGAGGAAGAGGAAGAGGAGGAGTTCGAGTTTAACGAACACCACGCGCTGACATTAACCGGCCTCTCCGGGAAACGATTGAAACGAGAACTGAGCAGACACCAATTGTTTCAAGGTCTGGAGGATACGCAAAGTCCGGAAACCACGCCCGGGGGGACGTTAACCATGGAGAGTGCGCAGACGCTGGCGGCGGAGACGGATTTAATACGGGACGCGAAAGTGGTGTCCGGAGCGGGAGGAAGAGACGAGTATTTATATCAGCAGCAAAAGGTAGAGGAGGAGAGCGGGAGTCACGGGAACAATAACAACAACAACAACGCGAGTGGTAATGGCGGCGGTGGTGGTGGGATAAAGCACGCGCCGTCTTTGGCGCAGATTTTCGGGACGGCGAATGCCGCGGGGAATAATTCTTCTTCGCCGGCGGGGATGGAGCGATCGAGCAGTCCGTCGTTGTCGCCGCAGCACAAGCAAATGCTCCGGGAGTACACGATGAACAAGAACAAAGAGCAACTCAGTAATAATAATAATAATAATAGCAACAACAACAACAACAACGAAAAGAACAAGAGCAGCGCGACGAATTTACAACACGCGAACACGTTATCCGGAGCGTCGAGTAAATTCTTAGCCGAGGAGATTCGGCACATGCGAGACGATCTGTCGTTGGATAAAAAGACGAAAACGAAAAAGTCAAAATCGACGACGATTAAAGAAGGCGAGGAATTGATGGTGATGGCGCCAGATGGAACGACGAAGAAGAAGAAAAATGCGAAAGAGGTGGACGAAGTTTTGGACCAAGGTCAGAGACGCTTAGCGTTACGATCGGTGCAACGCACGACGGAGGATTTGCTGTTAATTTCGGACGCGTTGAAGACGAAAGAGGCGACGTTGGGGTCGTTACCAACCAGGCTCGGTAAAGGGTTGGAGTTGATCAAAGATAACATCACGCGCATTCATCGATCGGAAGGTTTACTCTCGAGAAAAAAAGTCGCCATGGGAAGAGTCAATCGATACGAGTTATTGAGAGGAGCGTTTGGTGGCGGCGAAGACGGGCGATCGGAAAAAGGCGAATCCGAAGCCGGCGAAGATTTATACGCGAAGTTCACGCCGAGGAAGCTGAAAGTCAAATCGAAGAAGAAGTTGATCGTCATGGCTATTTTAACCGGCATCGCGTTGGTTTTGTTGTGTTGCACGACGGTGTTCGTGAAACAGTACGAGGAAGACTACGTGTTGTTGGTCGCGCCGGCGTCGTCGCACGAAAGCGTCGAGTTGCACGAACACGCGGAGATCTCGAAGAAACATATATCGCACGCGAGTAAAGGGATGATGGAGGTGAAAATGGGCGCGAGCGAGTGTCACGCGCATCACACGACGGATGTTCCGGTGTATTATTTGCACTCGCAAATACGACAAGGCGACGTCGTTTTAGCCGCTTTGGCAGACATACAGTTGCACGATTTAGGAAGCTCCGATGATCCGACGGGTGCGCACAGAGGAGGAGAAGAAGAAGAAGAAGAAGAAGGAGTGAACCACAACAATAACAGTGGGGGATATCGAAGGGCGTTACTTTCGGCCTCGGCTGGCGGGCCCGGACCGTCGGTTGAAAAAATGTCCTACACCATTCTCAGCAACTATAAGAAATCGAACGGCGACGTGTACATCACCGTCAGCACAAACTGTCCCGAAAACGTCTCCGTTCGAGCAACGATACGAGATGTTGGCTTGGTAGGCATCGGGCAACAATGGATCGCGTTGGTCTTGTTAATCGGCGTGTTTGGTTTAATCATCGTCGAAGTCATCCACCGAACGTTGGTTGCTTTTCTCGGCGCCGCCGCGGTCTTGTACGTCTTGGCATTGGAACACCGATTCCCATCCGTGGCGAAAATTATCCAGTGGATGGACCACGAAACGTTGGCGTTGCTTTGGGGGATGATGGTTATCGTCGCGTTGCTCGCGCGATCCGGGGTGTTTGAATTCCTCTCGGTTCGTTTAATCGAGTTATCGAGATGCGACATGTGGCGCTTGACATGGATGCTCATGCTCTTCGATTGCATTTTGTCTGCGTTTTTGGACAACGTGACGACGATGCTTTTATTAGCGCCGGTGATTATTTCGTTATGCAAAGCGTTGAAAATTGATCCGAGACCTTTATTACTTCCGTTGGCTTTGTTCGGTAACATTGGCGGCGCGGCGACTATGATTGGCGATCCACCAAACATCATCGTCGGAAACGCTTTAAAAGAGTACATCGATTTCAACGATTTCTTACAAATTATGGCCCCGGGCGTCGTTTTAACCGTCCCGGTTGTTTTAGTCTTCGTCCGATGGCACTACGGGAAAGAGTTTTACTCCCAAAAGTTGGTGGTGGATTTAGAGAAAATGAAAAGAGACTATCCGATTCGAGACATGCCTTTATTGATTCGATCCGGCATCGTCTTGTGTTTTGTCATAGTCTTGTTCTTTTTACACCCGGTGATTCACTTTTCGCCGTCTTATGCCGCGTTATTCGGCGCAATCGCGGTGCTCTTAACCGGTCCAGAACACGATTTCGAACACGCTCTGGAAAAAGTCGAATGGGATTCGCTCTTATTCTTCGCCGGCTTGTTCGTCTTCACCGAAGGCGTCGCCGAACTCGGCTTATTGCGAGAAATCTCCGACGCGCTTTCGGTGTTAATCGAAATGGTCCCAGTCGAAAAGCGCTCGCAAGTCGCTATCGTCCTCGTCCAAATCGTCGCCGCCGTCGCGTCCGCGTTCGTCGACAACATCCCGTTCACGACCACCATGTTACCCGTCATCGTCCAAATCGCCGAAAACGTCGAAGGCGTCCACATCAAAGGTTTAGGATGGGCGTTATGTTTCGGGGCTGATTTCGGTGGTATGGGTACCCTCATCGGCGCGAGCGCGAACATCGTCATGGCTGGTATCGCCCACGAGGCTGGATTCCACGTCACGTTTGGTCAGTTTTTCAAAATCGGTTTCCCGGCCATGTGGATTTCGCTCGTCATCAGCGTCTGCTATTTGTGCATGATGGAAGGCGCCGGCGCCTTGAAGTAGTAGTAAGTAGAGTTTTGCGAACGATGATAATGTCAAAGCGTTTTTTGAGGAGATAGAGAAGGAAAAGAAGAAAAGAGTTTTGTCTTACAGTAGCGCAGCGTAGTCTGGAAAGCGAATACTATTTATCTAACGGAAAAGCAACGATGTAGTATATGGTACATATATGTAACGCGTAAATAACCTAGTATTCGTACATCATCTGTTCATAGTGCCATAATTAATTGATTTTGTGGACATCTTTTGACATGCATCGGTCACATTTGCATCGATACCATCCACATTTTAAAGTAGGGGAATCTTTTCCTTGCATTTGCTCCATTACAACACACACAAATGTCCTCTTTACTGTTCTCCTCCGTCGGTACTTCTACTCCTGTTGTCGTTCAAAAACGACGTCAGAGGATCATCAGAGCGCATTCATCTTTTCGCTCCTTCCCGTCTTT
>JACLAB010000032.1_pt1 | contig 26041 bp, 15 predicted proteins | sample 8027921 | NCBI WGS metagenome assembly JACLAB01 (sample SAMN15725117, study PRJNA655200) | protist metagenome | isolation source: fluorescence activated cell sorting (FACS) single amplified genomes of... | place: USA: West Boothbay Harbor, Gulf of Maine | collected 2000-07-19
TTTAACGACGTCTTGAATACGCGGTCGCGCGTAATGTGCATCCCTCAGGAAAAAACCTACGTGGGGGATAAAAACCTCCTTTATCCACTTCTCCTTTCTCTCGTTTGTCGTTCTCTTCTTCTTCTTCTTCTTCTTCTTCTTCTTCTCTGTCGCTAACTTCTTCTTCTTCTTCTTCCGTTATGTTGTAATACAGGTCGACAACAACAACAACAGCAACCGCAACAGCGTGGTGCGTTACAAATCCGCGCTGCGCGTGTAGCTGGCGTTGAAATCCCAAACAACAAAAGAGCCGAGACGGCGTTGACGTACATTTTTGGCATAGGAAACACCACCGCGAAGGCTGTTATGGCAGCGACTGGATTAGAGAACAAAAGAGTGCGCGAGTTATCCGAAGAAGAATTAACTATTTTGCGTGAAGAAGTCGATAAGTACAAAAACGAAGGACAGTTGAGATCGTTGATTTCCTTGAACATCAAGAGATTAAAAGAGATTCAGTGCTATCGCGGGAAGAGAAAACATGTTTGTGTGTGTGTGTGTTTCTTTTCGCGCTCTTTTTGTTTCGCTCAATTTTTATTTCTGCAAGAGAGTGAGAAGAAGCCGATTTGTCTCTCCTCTTTCTGTTCGTAAAAAAATATAAATTCTTCATCAATCCAACGACAGATACGAAAGAAGAGAGTCGTCCGTGCATAACAACACAACACAAGATGCGCGCGTGCACGAGTAATCTCGCGTTCGTTTGTGCGGCGAGGAGAGCGTCAACTTCGTACGCGTCTACTACCACGTCCGCGTCGACATCCTCAAGGACGTCTCCTTCCTGTCGAGGGAGAAGCAAGACGTCGGTCCGAACAGTCGCATTCTCTTCTTCGTCGTCGTCGTCGTCAACAACAACTTCTTCTTCTTCTTCTTCTCCTGCTGCTCCTCCTCCTCTTGTGAACAACAATACCAATCAGAACATCAACAATAATAACAACAACAACAACAGCAACATTAGGAGATCATCAAAAGTTGTCGCAAACGCTCGAAAAGGCATGCTCTTCAACAGCGAGATGGACGACATTCGGAGAGATGCGAAACCAGCAGAACCGGTGAAGTTTACTTTACCGCTTTCCATCAAACTCTACCCTTCAAAGTGTTTACGAGCCGAGAATGAGCCGGTGACGGTATTTGACGACAATTTAAAAGAGCTCTCGAAAGAAATGTTCAAAATCATGTACGAAACCGTCGGGTGTGGGTTAGCCGCACCACAAGTGGGCGTGAATTATCGTCTCATGGTGTACAACGAAGCCGGAGCGCCGGGCGAAGGAAAAGAAGTCGTTTTGGTGAACCCAAAGATTAGCAAATTCAGCAAACAGAAAGATTTCTTCGAGGAAGGATGCTTATCCTTTCCAAAGATTTACGCGGAAGTTGAGGTGCGTGTTATAGTGGTTTCGTCTTTTCTCTTTTCCTTTGTATCAATCACCCTTCTTTCTCTTCGCGTTCGCGTTCGTGTTCGCGAGGGAGTGTGGAAAACGAAAACGGCCGATGAGCGATCAAAACATAAATATACGCTAATCCGAGTTTCTTTTAATCGAGAAGCTGTGCGGAGAAATGTGAGCTAATACGCGAGGCTTTTCTTTTCATTCTTGAACAACTTCTTCGTTTGTTCATTTCAACATCTCTTTCATTGAAGCTCAACCCCTGGTTCCTCTTTTTTTAATTGTATTATATTTGCTTTAAATACCAATACAGAGACCGATGGGCGTCAAGATTGAAGCGCAGGATGTCGAAGGAAACAAGTTTAAAATGACTCTAGAAGGTTTCGAAGCTCGAGTCTTTCAGCACGAGTACGACCATTTAGACGGCGTTTTATTTCACGATCGAATGTCGAGCTCAGTAGTCGGGGACATTCGAAGCGATTTGGATAAGTTGATTGAAGATTTTAGCGACGATGAAAAAGCGATTTAATGACAAGATAGACGCATTGGATTACCTAGATGAATAAGTGTTTGTATGTGTTTTTCTTTCGTTAAAGTAACTTCTCAGTGTTGAAGTTTGTAAAGATCCTCCCTCGTAATCATGCCTTTGATGATATTCTTGGAATCGACTACGCACAAGTGACGCAAGCCCAATTGGCGGAATATCTCCCAAACTCGCTCCACGCTCTTTTGCTCTGTCACGCTTATTGGCGACAACATCATGAAATCGCTCAAAATGACGTGCGACTTCTTTTCATTTTCAGATAAGCCGATGGATTCGATATATTTTACGCCAAGCGCGAAGCGCTCGGTGAACAATTTTCTTTGATGAAATGTCCGCATGGCGATTTCCAGGTTCTCAAACGCTTCGCGTTGCTGCAAGGATCTGAATCTTAATTCTGACGGAAGCTCGCTGGAAGTAGAGACATCAAGAAGATGCGACTTTGACGAACCTGGGCGCAGCGGCGACGACGACATCGCACTTTCTTGGTCTTGGTCGCCCTCTTGTTCGTAAAAGATTATGTTTTCAATAAAGGCGCGCCGCGAGAGTAACGTCAGCAATTGCGATCTAAGCATAAGACCAATTAAACGCTTTTCACCGTACCCAACATTTTTAACGATGGGGAAGCCGTTATGAGTCGTCGTCTTCAAAATTTCTTCGATATTACCCACGCTTTCAATTTCTTGGAAAGTTACGGCGGGAGCAGCACAAATATCTCCGGCCGTTAATGTTTCCTCAGTTTCACTTACGCACGCTCCTTTCGGTGCCTCTACGTGCAGATACGGAATATTTCTTCTTTCCAGCTGACTTTCATAGAACGACGGTGAGATAAAGGAAGCGAACTTATTGGCCACGAACACGCAAAGAAGTAACGGGAGCAGAAAATTTAATTGGCCCGTCCCTTCTAAGATAATGACCACGAGCGATATCGAGCCTCGAAACACTCCTGCCAAAGCCGCGGCGGCGCCAACGAGCGCGTACGCTCCCCCGGAGAGCTTTGTTTTAAAAAGTATCTCCGATACCTTGGAAAAGATGTTCCCTAACATCGCGCCCCATGTAAGAGTTGGTAAAAACAATCCAGCCGGTAAGGCGCACTCTGCTGAGAAGACGATAGCAAAGAGCTGAAAAAGGAATGAGTAACTTAAGATCAAAATAGACGTAGCGTCCTTTGCTCTTCCTGAAAGCAAGTATTTTAAATTGTCGTCCCGTGACCCGAGTAATAGACTGGCCAAATCATTGTATGATTTTTCTTGATTACCAACGTCACATCTCATCGCGACTCTGATGGACCTGGGAAACGTTTTGCGAGTGTTCGCGGGATCGTCGTCTTCGTCGTCGTATTGAACACATCGACCGAGTAATATCGATAGAAGTATTTGCGTCAAGCAGATCATGAACGTAACTGCTGTCGCTTCGCTAACGCGCCCAAACTTAGAACTGAGACGATAACGCGCGAGTTTAGAAACTGCCAAGGTGACCATCGCACCTAGTATTCCTGATAAGATCCCGAGGAGGAGGAAAGGTCCGAGCTCAAAGAGCTCCCAGTGCTTCTCCTCCTCGGCAAAATCGAGTTGAAGTAGTCCGAACGGTTTCCCAATCGATCCATTCAGAGCCGCTAAGACAAACACGGCTAACGTCGAGCACAGGAGGGCTCTTTTGGTCGTATCGTGAGACCAAAAAGAGCTCGCTTCTTCGCTCGAAAACAATACTCCGCCGATCGGAGAACCGAAGGCGCTGGCGAGCCCTGCGGCCGCACCGGCGCTCACAATGTCTCGAAAGTCTGAGTCTCCCATAACTCTCCACTGATGTCTTCCAGAGGCACCACGGGCAAAAGCAGAGCCGATAATTGCACCGATGTGTACGAGTGGACCTTCCGGGCCTACCGCTAGGCCGCTCGATACCGAAAATATTGTCCCGATCATCTTGACAATCCCACTTTTCAAAGATATGGCTTTCGGAGAAGAGACGCCATTAAGCTCGGCGACGACGTACGAAACACCCGCTCCAGCTGCCGTTGGTTCAATCAAAGTTAATGAAGCGCTCGTGAAAGAGAACAATGCGCTCACGAAACAAAAGAAAACGACGCGAACAACGAAAGAAAACGCTGCATTCGTAAGAACTGTATCGACGCGCCATGTGTACAAAATATCGATCAACCTCATCATCGCGAATGCCACAGATCCTACGATGATCCCAATAAATGTCGAGTTTGACCATCGCTCTAGAGTAAGTACACCAGCTTTAGTCTGTTTAAAGTTTAATCGAGACCACTTGGAGTCAATCTTCGCGTAATCTAAACTTTCCCACATTTCTCTTCTTTGTTGTTGTTGTCCTCGTCGTCGTTCTTCTTCTTCTTCTTCTTCTTCTTCTTCTTCCTCTTGTTCTTCCTCCTCTTGCTCTTCCTCTCGTCTCTGAACGGCGTGCGATACGCCGAGAAATAGTGATGCTTTTCTTGGAATCAGTCGACGATATTGCCCTTTAATGAGCGGCGGCGAAGATGGCAACGGGGCAGTTGTTTCTCTCTCTTCTTCTTCTTCTTCTTCTTCTTCTTCTTCTTCTTCTTCCTCTTCTTCCTCTGGAAGTATCGCTCCTCCTTTTCTCTCTCTTTCTTCTTCTTCTTCTTCCTCTTCTCGGAGCAGCAGCCGCTCTAAATCGCTCTCAAAGCTCACCCTGCGACGAGCGCCACCGCCGCCGCCGCCGGAGAAGGAGGCCATTCTCGTTTTATTAGCGCGTAGAAATGTTTATGAAAGGAAGGGTTCGCGCGCGAGTATTTTTGTAAAGAGGTGTGAGAGATATAAAAGCAGATGAAAAAACATGAAAAACACGCAAACACGCGTGCGCGGCAGCAGCAGCAGCAGGAGCAGCAGCAGCGGTTTAGAAACCTTGTTTACAAAAAATGCGAGTAGCAAACGTGATGTCTTCATTACAAACAGAATGTACTATCATTTAGAGAGAGGCAGAGAGAGTGCGACAGATTGGTATGTCCGTCGCTTTCGCGCGTTTTTCCTCCTTTTCTGCAAGATCTCTCTCTCCCTCTCTTCGCTTTCACATCGTTCTTTTCGGAATACACACACGCGCACATCATCGTCGTCGTCTAGTTACAAAATTAGTTCGTTTTTGTCATGCTCGAGTTCAACCCGGGCATAATTTCCGGTTTCATTCCTAAAACCGAGCGACGGATGAAGTGGTTTCTAAACTTTTCACCCTCTTTAAAGTCTTGCGCGGTTTCCGGAATCGCCGTCGCTCTTTTCGCTTTGCTCGCGGTAAAGCCCGGAGAAGTGGTCAACTGCCTCGTGCAGAAAAAGGCGCACAAACCGACGGCAGAACCTAACGCGGCGAAGATTGGGTAGACCTGTTTGTTGTATCACATATAAGAAGGAAGAGAGAAGAAATCAGTCAGAGAGAGATAAAGAAAAAGAGGAGAAGGAGGAGGGTAAACGTTCTTCAAAATTGGAAGGAAAAGAAGAAGAAGAAGAAGAAGAAGAAAAATGTACGATTAACACGTATCGTCCGTTGTTGTTTCGAAAAACGAACTGCTTCTCGAATCGCTTACCTCTGGTCTGAGCCATCGTTGCGACCAAGAGACGGATGCTGCCATCTTTACTCTCTCTTCTTTCTTAATCAGCGTCCAAAAGTTTGACGAGGGCAAAGGGAAAAAATTTTCTCTCTCTTCTCTCTCGAGAAAAATGATTCGATTCTTCTATGTCTGATCAAAAATCGCCCCACGACCTCTGCCCTGTTCCTTGCGCCAACCACCAAAAGAGAACAATTTTTGTATTTTCTCAACTGCCTCATTACACTCACACGGACAAAAGCAAAGAAGTTAAAAGAAAGAGTCAACATATGTATTTACGACGATCGGCGCAGCGCGTCGCCGCCTCGTGCTCTTCCTCTGTTTCTTCTTCTTCTTCTTCTTCGAGTACCACATATTCTTCATCATCGTCATCATTAATAGGAGCAAGAGCAACGGCAGTGACAAAATCAATGTCAACGAAATCTTCCTCAAATCCACCGAAAGTGTTCGTCAACAAAGACACGAAAGTCGTTTGTCAAGGATTTACGGGGAAAAACGGAACGTTTCACTCGGAACAGGCTATTAAATACGGAACAAAGTTAGTCGGAGGCGTGACGCCAAAGAAAGGCGGGACCATGCACTTAAATTTACCGGTGTTTAACACGGTGAGAGAGGCGAAAGAGCAAACCGGCGCGAGCGCGACGAGTATATACGTCCCTCCACCGTTTGCCGCGAGTGCGATTTTGGAAGCCTTAGAGGCTGAGTTGGACTTAATCGTGTGCATTACAGAAGGTGTGCCTCAACACGATATGATCCGAGTAAAAGACGCACTAATGTCGCAGAGTAGATCTCGATTGATTGGTCCAAACTGTCCCGGAATTATCAAACCGGGCGAGTGTAAGATTGGTATCATGCCGGGATATATTCACAAGCCGGGAAAAATCGGCATCGTCTCACGTTCCGGGACGCTTACTTACGAAGCGGTGTTTCAAACCACAGAGTATGGACTAGGACAATCAACAGTCGTTGGAATCGGCGGTGATCCTTTTAACGGGACGAATTTTGTGGACTGCTTAGAACGATTCGTTGAAGATGATGAAACGGAAGGGATTATCATGATTGGAGAAATTGGCGGCACGGCGGAGGAAGAGGCTGCGGAGTTTATCAAAGCTTCTGGAACGAACAAACCCGTGGTTGGATTTATTGCCGGTTTGACCGCTCCTCCGGGTCGACGGATGGGACACGCGGGCGCAATTACACAAGGTAAGGCTGGAACGGCGATTGGTAAGATCGAAGCTTTGGAGCAGGCTTCTGTGAATGTGGTTCGGAGTCCGGCGAAAATGGGCGAAGCGATGCATAGAATGATGGTCGAACTGGGTAAAGCGTAAGTTCGTAAAGAGCGTGGGTTTATTTAATCAATACTAACACTAACACATAACATGAGCGAGAAAAAGAAAGTAAAGAATATATTGTAAGTTTAATGTGAGCATTTTACTACAGCGCAAAGAAACTCTTCATGTTCTCGTTGGTCATTCTATTTTGTTCAACACGCATCAAAATTACCAGCCATTCCTAACGCCAGTCGTTCGAGTACGGATCCGGAGCTATAAAATTCCAAATCGAACCGTGAGAAGATCCTTGGCGCGCTAAACCCATTGAACTACCACGTCTACCCATCCCTCTGCTACCACGCGCGCTTTGCCTCTCCAACTCATCCTCTAACTGCATTCGCATCGACCGTTCGTCTTCGAGCTCAACACGGAGTTGTTCTTCTACTCGTTTCGCTCTTTGCAGCTGCCTTCTCAACGCCGCGAGTTCCTCGTTCATGACTGAATTGCTACTGTTTTCTCTCGTTTGCATTTGAGTCGAATCGTTCTGCTGATTGAAGCGCTGCACGGAAGCTGTGTGTTGCATGTTGCTATTCGAACTGTTATTAGCATTATTGATGTTGTTGTTGTTCGACGCGTTCCGCGAAGGCGCCACCGGCGGTTTGCCGGCGCCCAACAAGTGGTCTTTTGATCCGCTTCGTTCAATCAGAAACTGAGGATGTCTTGAAATGCTACAGTCGCCACGGTCTCGTACACCATCGTACCCTCCAAACGATACTAAAGCTGCAATTTCAGGGATAGCTATGCACGTGCCGCTCTCGGAGGCCACCGCCGAAGCCGGTGCCGCTCTACACGTTTCCGCCCACGCTGGCTCCGCGGAAAGAGGATCTCTAAGGGTCAAAGCCACAGTATCTACGCATCCGCCTTCGCTATTACCACCACCGACTACGTACCACATATCGCCTAAACGCGCAGAGGCCGCACCAGAACGAGGTTGCGGCATAAATCCACCCTCAGGATTGGTCTTTCGCCATCGACAGGCTTTCACATCTAAAGCGTACACTTCCGAGTTCACGCAGCCCGACGAGGTGCTCCCGCCAAAGACGTACACAAAGTGCGCCCCCGCGCTGTTTATGTACGCCGTCGCGCAGTGACCTCGTCGAGGCGACGGATACGTCCATCCTTTGCATCGAAGTTCTGTCCACGTCCTCGAGCTGACGTGATACAACCAACAATCTCCCAAACACTGACCGCTCGGCGTTTCGCCTCCAAAAATAACTATGTTTTCGCCACATCTCGACGCCGTATGCCCACCTCTCGCGCACGGACCTTTCCCGTTCGTGGTTATTTTCGTCCATTTTCCTAAGTTTGAATTTTGCGAAAGGTTTTGCGAAATGCCCGTTTGAAACGAGTTGGATAAGTCTAATATCCACATTTCAAACTCTGCGGGTTTTGTAGTTCCGTTTCTCCCAGCAGCTTTCGACGAAACATCTTTTGTAAACCCCCCACAAACGAGTAACTCGGTATGATTCTCTCCGCGTTCGTCAGTAACGCACACGGCGTGACCGTGCCGAGGCGTAAAATTCGCGCCCGGCTGCACGCAAATACACTCCACCTGTTCCCATTGCAAGGTTTTGCAGTCTAAAGCTATGACGTCTGAACGCACCGTACCTGCGGTATTACCACCGATAACAATCATCTTATTCCCAATCGCATAGGCCGCGTGGCCGTGTCTCGCATGAGATCTCGATGAACGTGGCGTTAGCGCCGAGCCTAAAGTCGAAGTTCCTAAAGATGTCCAATTCCCATCCTCTCGAGCGGTTGCTATGCTCTCATGCGCCTCTTTCGTTTGCAAATACCACGGGCAAGTATCCCCATTGCCTCCTGCTACTACTAAACCTCCTCCTCCTCCTCCGTAAATTTGCAACTGTTGCTTATTCTCTTGCATGTTGTTCAAACCGCTACTCCCTCCGTTACTGCTTCTTCCACCGTCGCGCTGCTGCTGTTGATGGTGGAACACCTGGGAAGTCGACGCGGAAAGCATCGCGTTTTCGTTATTGTTGTGCATATCTCTATTATCGTTCGTGTTCATATTGTTCATGTTGTTATTCGTTGCGATGTATCCGTTTCTACCACCCATAACGCGTCCTGGCATCGGTGGAGATAAGGGCGGCGTGATATCCGCGCCGTTTCCTCCCACTCCTCCTCCTCCTCCTCCTTCTCCTCCGCGTTGGCTAGACATCGACGCTGGACTCAACAAACTCCGATCGGTACCCCAACCCATTTCCATCGTCCATCTTCTCGCGTTTTCTATCGCAACTTGCGTGTCTTCCGGATCTCCGTCGTTCGTGGAAAGCTGCCACCAGTTTTCATTCTCTTCCTCCATCGTGTGCACGTAAAGCGTCATCGCCTCCTTCGCATCCATCTCTCCTAAACTGGACCAGGCGTTCCATTTCGCTAGCTCTAGACTCGACCACCCCCACGGTTTCGGTTCGTAATTCGGTCCAACCATCACTTGTTGATACAAAGCGTACAACAATAATCTTGTTTCATCGGAGACTTGACGCGAGGATGGTGGCGGATCGGTCGCGAAAGCGATAGCCGCATAGAAGCGCTCTGGGAACGGCAAAGGACACTGTAAGTCCGCACCATTATCCTGATTGAGCTGAGAGGAAGACATTATACTTATTCTCGTTTACCCTTCCTCTTTCTATTCTATAAACCTTCTTCTTCTTCTTCTTCTTCTTCTTCTCTCTCTTTCTTTGATCGAAGAAACCTGAAACCACACCCACACACAAGAGCAGGAGAATAAATCTCTCTCTCTCTCTTTCACTCTCTCGTCTCTCTCTCTCGCTCTTTCTCCTCCTCCTTTCTCTCTCTCTCCCTCTCTCTCTCTCTTCCCTTGCAAATATGCGCGTGTTTGCGCGAAGAAGAGGACCGAGTGAGCCTTGAGAGAGAGCGCTCAAGCACACACTATTTCCCTCTTCTATGAAGAGCGAGAGAGAGAGAGCAATCTTTTTTGTTTTCTTTCTTCTCCTTTCGAACTCCAACTCCATTCGAAAAATTTTAGTCCACAAACAGGGAAAAAATTTTCCTTCTTCAAACAACATCGCCCCCGACGAGAAAAAACGATGCGCTCTTTCTCTTCTCACAAAAAGAAAAGAATAATGTTCGTGGCATCGAGAACGACGACGATGAGACATTTGATGGCATCATATACGCGCGTGGTTTCTTCTGTTGCCAACGCTGAACGCACCGCTTTCGCCTCGTCCTCGTCGCCTTCAACTTTGGCGCCACGACAACAAGAGGAGATGTTGCGCAGTAAAACGAATAGTTTTAGAAGAAGTTTTTTAATGACGAGCAGTAGTTGCAACAACAAGGAGGATAAAGAGGTGAAGTGCGACGCGATCAGAGTGAGAAGAAGACGAAGAAAGACGACGACGATTCCAACGCGCGGGTTCGCGGCGAAATCTTCCGGTGAAGACCAAGAAGAACAAGAACAAGAACAAGAACAAGAAACGACGACAGATTTTGCAAAACTAGATGGCGATTCTGTCGGGAAATACGTGCTGGTGAGCAAATCGCAACTTCCTCTAGATCAGTGTAAAGCAATCGAGAGAGAGTTTGCGTTTACTGGTGCGAATGGTTTGCTGTATAGAAAGTGCGACGACGCGCTCAGAGAGGTCGTAGCTCGTCACGAGCAAGTGCACTTGAGAGGATACCGAGGAAGTGGTAAATCTGTCTCTCTCGCGATGCTCGTATTACGCGAACGCGCTTTAGGATCTTTAGTCGTTTATTTGCCTCGTGCATCACACTTGGTGACGAGAAGTTCGTACCAGAAACACGGAGAAGGGGAGCAAGAGGATCTTTGGGATACGCCAGACGCCGCTCGAGTGTTTCTCCACGCCGTCGCGGCTGAGCCAAACGAAACGCTCTTGGGGAAGATAAAAACGAGCGATGGTAAACAAACCTTACTCGAAATAGTTAAGTCTGGGTTAGAGAAAGGCGATCAGCACGTCACGCAGAATGCAATTGACGTCGTAGATGAGTTAGTGAAGCAAAAGGACGTTCGAGTCGTTTTCGCTTTTGACGAACACAATGCGTTATACGGGCCTTCGGATATGCACGAGGTGAAAGGCCCACGATCGAGGAAAAATATACACACCGACAGATTGCGGTTAGCGTTGAAGTTGCGCTCGTGCTTTCCAACGGCGAATGGTGGCAGATATATTGCGTGTGATAGCACCACAGATGTTGGGAGTTCGAATCCAGTCTTCAAGAGTGAGGATGAAAACGTTTTCGATTTTGAGATTCCAAAGTTCAACGTAGCCGAAACGTATGCTTTATTGAAACACTACGAGGAAGTTGGCAAATGCTCGCGAGGGATAAACAAGCAAATTGCACTCGAGTTTAAAGCACTCACGAATGGTAAGGTGAAGGAAATACAAGAGTATCTCATGTTTCAAAACGCTTGAATTAATTTTTAAAGAATAAGGTTGTAATTTTGACAAAGTAGTACAGGAATATATAAAAAAGAGGGGGGGCTTTTTACCATTGCTCGCCTACCGAGAGTATTCCTTTCTTTCGCCCGCGTCCATTTGTGACAGGTCTCGCGAACCTCCCTGGGCTAAAGTGTTCGAGATTACAACTCGATTTACCATCCATGATCAATTCGGAAACGATTTGACCGGTAATAGGGGCCCATAGAATCCCCCAACAGTTGTGCGCGCTCGCCACGATTGCGTTCTCGACGTTCGGCAACTTACCGAGAAAAGGTAACGCGTCTGGAGCGCAAGGGCGCATACACGCTTGCGTTAAAATTGGAGGCGAGGAACCAACGGACGGGGACATGGACTTGAAAGAATCCCATGCCGCTTGCACTCGGCTGGGATCTGCCTTGATAAGATCAGCAGATTCACAATCGCCCCCCGGCGCTAATCTATCCTCGTCCACATAATCGCTCCCGCCAATCCCGCATAAATACACCGATCCGTCGACTCTGGGGTACACTTCCAAGTGTGTTTGGAATCGAGGGTCTTCGGCACAAAATAACGCCGCTGGATTGCTTTTCACCGCGTCTGAAGCTTCAAAAACTATCGAAGTTGATTTAATGCCAGTCATAGGAAAGTCGGCATCGGGAAACCAACTCGCCGCTCTCGTCGTCCACGGACCCATCGCAACGACGACGACGTCGCATTCGAGAGTGATCGATTGCGAGTCATCGCTTTTATTCTTCACGTGTACACCGTTCACAACGCTCCGCGCTTCGTCTTTAAAACTAATCCCCGTGCACTCCGTACTATATAAAGTCTTCAATCCATTTTTCGTCGCGGATTCGTGCAACTTACTCGAAAGCTCCGACGGAGTTACTTGCGCAGTATTCTCGTCCAAAACCGAGTTCTGCTGAATATCGCCGTCTAACCATTCTACCAACGGATCCGCTAATCCGCTCTCACCGGCTTGCACCGATAACGTTCGAATTTTACGAAACGACGTCACGTCCAAGTCTTTCGCCAACTTTTCGTGGAGTTCAAAACTCTTCGTGTGCAACTCTCGCGTTTGCTTATTACCCCAACCGCCCGGGGATAGAAATCCTCCCGCTTTCCCGGAAGCTGCTGGTGCCACCTTGTCGCACCGTTCCACCAACGTCACGTTCGTGCACCCTCTCTCGCTGCACAAGAAATACGCCGAAGCTAAGCCTTGCAAGCCGCCTCCAAGAATCACTATCTTTTTATCTTTTGTTTGGTCGTCTGATGATGATGAAGATGATTTCGTCGCTCCGCAGCGGACTCCTGCGTTGGCACGCATCTTCTTCTGTTGCTTTTTTAGGGCAAGGGTATCGGTTATTGAGCTGGCTGATGTTGTCGCAAAACTACCCGTTGTCGCTCTCATCGTGTCGTGCGCGTATGTCGTGGATGTGCGCTTTTATTTTTCTTTCTTGTCTTTTTGGTGTGAAACCGAGTCAAACCGATCTCGCCCTCGTCTCGCGCGTCAAAAACAAAGGAGATACGAACGAAGGAAATGACTGCCGGCATGGGAAGAGGCCGTCCTTTTTTAAACGAAGAGGAAGAAGAGGCGACGAACACCACCACCACTACCGCTGCTCTTCCGCGCGATGTTCTTGTGGTGCGTGTCTTCGCTCGAAAGTGAATCCTATTTGTTCTCTTTTTTTACACGCTTAAACTCGCATCTCTCGCATGTGAATCTCTAAGCCCCTGAGCAAAAAAGTTTGACTCGTGTGCGCGTGTGTTCATCGACCAAACCTCTCACTCTTGCGCGCGCTTCCTTTGATATAAGTCGCGACCAATTAAACATATCTTTCTCTTTCTCTCTCTCTCTCCCTCTCTTTCTCGGGTGGAATATCAAAAACAGAAACGAATGTGCGAGAAGATTGCTCAGCTGACGAAAGTAGTCTCCAATTTGCACTCTGAAACCGAAGACGCTCGAGAGCGAGAAAAAGAAATGGAAGAAGAACACTCGAACACTATCGAACTGTGTCGAGCGGATGCGGCGAGGAAAGTTTTAGAGACGCACTCGAAATGGCGCGAAGAGGCTAATGAAAGAGAACGGTTCGAACGAATTGCAAACGAGTTGGAAGCGAAGACGCGTATAATGCAAAGCGGCGTGGATGAAGCGTTGCGCGAGATCATACGAGAAGCGGAATCGAAATCAGATGCTTTGAACGAAAAAATGGAAGAGCTCGAAATTTTGTTTAAACTGAGCGAACAGAAAGAACGAGAGCAGAAACAAACGATAGAACACACCGTGAGTGAGACGAACAAAAAGTTATTAAAAGAGATGGAACTTCGTCAATCATTGGAGGAAGAGAAGAGTAGAATTGAAAGAGAACGGCGGGCGTGGGAGACGAAGGCTGAACATCTAGAAGAGGTCGTGGAGGCGCGGCGAATAGAAGTTGAAAGCAAAGATGAAAAATTGAAATCGATGGAAATAAAATACGAAGAAATGTTGAATGAGTACAAAACTCTCGAGACGAAAGGAAAAGAAAGCGTACGAGCGCTCATGGAGGAGCACGAAAGTCAAACCGCTTTAAATGCCGAAAAGTTTAAGCGTGGATGTGAAAGCTTAGAGAGAAATTTCCAAAAGGAAAGCTTGTTTTACCGTGAAGAATGCAATAAAGAAGTCAATTCGGTTCGTGAAGCCTTGGAATCGCGTCTCCTTCGCCAAGTAGACGCGTGCGACGTTTTATCTCGAGAGGTTGAGGCTCTCAAGGAAAACGTAAAGAAGGAACAGTCTCTGAGTATAGACCTTCAGAAGAAACTTCAAAACGAAATAAGTTCGAGCGTGAAACTACGCAATATGAATGAAGAGCTTAATAAACAACTCGATATTGTTCATGCCTCCCGCGAAGATGGTATCAAAGTGAATACAGAACAGTCAAGTGTTATTGAAACGCTCGAACGACGCCTCGAAACAGCTTTGAGCGATAAAAGAGGAATTGCCGAGAATCTGCGTAAACTTGAAGATGCGAGACATGCGACACACCTCGCGCTAGAAAAAGAGAAGAAGGTGGCGCGCGACTTAGAGATTGCGAACGCGGACTTTGAGCAAAGACACGTTCAGACGCTCGAAAATTCTATGGCTATTTCGAAACAACACAAAGAGGAGCTTTTTGAACTCGACTCGAAACTTCGCAGGGAACATGAATCAGAAATTGAGATTTTACAAGAACAGCACAAGTGTGCGCTCGAGGATGCGTTGGCATCTCGACATGAGCACTTACAAACACAAAAAAGAGATTTTGAGAGAAAGGCTGTACTCGTAAACGAAGAAATGAAAGAGAAACTGCGTCAAGCAAAAGAGGAAAACAAAACGCTCGCGCAAGCGCTCCGAGAGCACGAGTCTCAAGCTTCAGATTTTGAATACACGATCCAAGAACTTCAGAATTCTCACGACGCTGAAACTACAAGGCGAGATGCCGAACGAAGAGCAATATCTCTCGAGGCTGAAGCCTCCCGGGCGCGAGAAACACGTTTGAGGGAGGAAATTCTCGGTTTACGTAAAGAAAATATGCGAGCAAACGAAGCAGCACGGGATGTGAAGGAAGAAATGAATACTCGACTTCGCGAAGTCCGCGAAATATTCAACGAAGAAAAAAGAGCTTTGTGTGTATCTTTCGAGCGATCTCACAAAAGTGCTCTCATGGATGCAGAAAAAGTGCTCGACTCGGAAAAGAGGAAAGCGGATCTCGCGTTTGAAAACAAGGCGCGTGCGATGAATGAAGATTTCGCGAGAAGACTATCGCGAGAAATAGATGAAGCCGTCGAAGCGACGAAAAACATTGACGACGCAGAGATGCAAGATATGATCAATGTATACGAGAAAAAGATGTTGGACATGGACGCGGAGAAGGAGAGAAGCATTCGTAAAATTGAATTAGAGAAAGAGGAAACTATCGCGCATCTGAACCGCTGCCATGAAGGAACAGTTTCCACCTTACGGAAAGAGATTGAAGAAAGGGCGAGAGCCAGCGAAACGAAAATTTCTGGCATGGAAGCCTATTTTCAAAGTCAAACGAAACAAATCACGACGAGCTATCAGAAAAATCTGGAGAAATCGTTGCGTGCACTCGAGAACCGACTCGAAAACGTTCGCAAATCTGAGAACGAAGCGTGGGCGAAATCATTGGAAGAGGTAAAATTGGCACATCAATCGGACATCGACGAAAGTAATACTCGCGAAGCAACGCTTTTAAGCAAAATCCAAGCCTTTAACGACCAAATCAGCGCCGAGCGATCGGCGAATGCACTCGAGAAGGAAAAATTAAGCGCAAGTCACCGAGACTTTATTTCAAATCTACGAAAAGACCACAGAAATTACGTGGAGAACATGAAAGCTATTCACCGCGATACCATCGAAGAGGAGCGCTTAAACACGACGTCCGCGAATGCGAACTCCGAAAAATGGAAACGTAAATACAATGCGCGAGAATCTAGAGAGTGCGACGTGCTCAAGATTCGGGCGCTCGAGACGCAGCTTTCCAAAGCGACGGCAGAATACCTCGAATCCGAGAAAAAGCGGAAAGCCATGCAGGAAGAAGTGCTCAAGCGCGAGATTAGTTGCGCAAAAGGTATAAGTTTTGACATCCCGACGCTTCGTACGAAGGAAGGTATCGTCACGATTGACAGATCGAAGATGAAAGTAAAATTTTAATCATACGCTGACACGCAAATTCACACCTGTCCCTTTCTCTTCCTCTTTATTAGTGACTCAGTCAGTGAGAGAGTAATGTTTTTGCATATTGACAATTCGCCATATATATAGCCTATTTCCATCTTTTCGGAGCGCAAATTGCGCTCTGTCCAACCCAATATTCGTGTTGATGTTTGGGTCTTTCCAAGACAAATCTGATAGTCGCTCGCTAATATAACAATGGACCTGAACAAGTGATAAAAGAGAGCGCGCGATGAAAACTGCAAAATTGAAAAAAGCGAACAAAACGAAAATTGAACGCACACAACGCACAGAATGAATTACATAGTGGCACCGATATTGGAACGGGTGCTCCGTAACTATATCGTTGGTTTGGACAGAACGTCTGTCTCGACTTCAGTGTGGTCTGGGAACGTAAACTTGGAAAATATCTGCTTAAATGCTTCAAATTTGAACAACGACTCTTCGTTGCAACTACCATTTTCCATCACGAAGGGAACGATTGGAAACTTATCGCTATCTATGGATTGGAAAACGTGGTATGCACGTAGGCATCCGATAAATATTCGAGTGAGTGATGTTGTGATACAGTGTTCTCCGCGGGAAGAGGATGATTGGTTCCGAGCGTTTGGCGCGGCGGCGTCTTCTACGGAAGCAGAAGATATCGCGAGAGAAAAGCTTCAGAAGAGTATAGACGACATCGCATCAATGCAGGAAGATCCCGCATTGATGGCTATTTGGGCACCTCTGTTTGCAAGTATGCACGTAGAGTTAGAGAACGTAACTATCATTTTCAAAGACATATCACCAAAACGAGAAAAAGAACAGACAGAAGACAGTGACGACGACGAAACGAAACATCTTTCAGAATTTTCCATACGCCTGGACTGCTTACGAATCGCGAATCCGAACGATGACGATGCAGATAGTAAATCTTCGGAAATAGCGAGCGCATTCTACAGCCAAGCGTCATCTGTTGATTTTATGGAAACGCGAGTTAAATCCATAGACGTTACCGGATTCCGCGTTGCGTTAGAGTGCGATTGTCGTACGCCGAGAGGCTGGTTTCCGGAACACCCTTTCCTTACGATTTCATCACCTGCTAAAGAGCATTCGCATGAAGGATCACCATCACCGACCTTGATACGTATTGATAATACCACTTTGCTTCTCAGAGTTTCTCGGCGTAAGAAGAATCGTGGTTTTGCCGCTGCGATTGTCGCTGTGAACGATGACGCGATTCACCTAGCCTTAACGCCCGCTCAGCTCATCTCAATTGCCCATCTAGAATCCGCACTGAAGGTTTGGAAAAAGAGAATAGAATATGCATTTGCGAAAAGACCATTAAATAAGGATGGAAAAAATTGGAAAGAGTGGTGGCAGTATGCAAAACGTGCAGTCCTGAGAGGAAGAAGAGAGTCCAAGAAGTCAACGCCTAATCAACGCGGCCCGTCAAGAAAGAGGACAGAGGCGAAATCCAAGGACACTTCTCAGCGATTATCAGAAATAGTTAAAGACGCCATCATTGCTTCTTCGTCATCCAATACGACTGGTAGTGATGATTATGATGACGATGGTTGTAGTAACGATACATATGATGATATGGACCAAGATGATGACGCAGAATACGCCGAGGAAGAAGAAATCTTCGCTAGTCTTGGCTTCAAGTCATCTAGTACACTGACGGGCCTTCATTTGCGGCGTAGACTAAAGCGAGGTTTGGAAGCTACCGCGTCTGTAGCGACAAAACTGTCATTCACAACTATCGAACACATGCATCAACGTGGACAACGACGGCAACGGTATAAACGATCGAAGTTAAATAAACCTAGGCAAGCTGCGCGCATCAAACTGCACCAACAAATTATGGAGCACACAGATTGTGTTTTCCAAGTAGCGATACCAAAACTTTCTGTTCGACTGCACGATAATTTTGGAGCCGATAAGTGCATAGAGTTAGTATACGACAAAGTCTATGTTCGAGTCAATGAAGAGGAGACCCTTGATCCCATGGAAAGCAATAGTTCTGATCTCAAAGTTGTTTTGCAAAGTTTTTCTGCTTACGTAGTATCGGGTGATAAGATGACGGAAATTCTCCGAGGGAAGGACAACCATAAACATGCGTCAATCACTCTTGAAACGAGTGAAGGTCAAAATATAACATCTCTCGTAGTCGCTCCGTTAAATGTTGTGATTGATTCGGTATCTTTGGAGCTGATTCTACAGTTTGCGGTAAATAAAGTTCCAAAGAGCTCGCTTTTTGCAAATAGATTGAGTGCTACTCTGTTCCCGCTTTGTGAAGCCTTGAAATTGAATACGAGTTCTCGTTTGCAGACGGTTGAAGCGTTGTTGGAGGCTAAAGAATACGCTAAGCAAATGGATATTACTCTAGAAGGTTTATCGGTGTGTTTGGTGCACAATGAAACGAGAGAACCTTTACTTTGTGCTGGATTTGATAGATTAACTTCGACTTCTGGTGGTGTCGTAAGAGACGAGAATGATGAAATCAATGTCTTCGTAGACAGAGACACGTATATGAACGACTTACTGGAATCTGCGAAAGATATTGGTGATATTGCATCGTTAAACGAATTAGAAAATTTAGTAGGAACGATGAAAAGCTCGTTTTCGGTTGACAACATGTGCATCGGGACAAACATATCCGGTGACAAGACCTTCATCTTGAATGGTTGGAGCGCAGCAATTATTTCCGAGAAAAATACGGTAAATCGTACCCAGCGACTTGCAGTTCAGCGCTTTGACCCCATCTCTTTATCTATTTTACCTTCAGATGTTAAGAGTCTCGCCATGCTATTTGATATTTTTTCACGCATGCAGGTGAACAAAATGGATGTATCCAACTGGCGTTCGGACAAACTGTTCAAAGTTTCTGCGATGATTGCGCCTCCGATTACACTGGACGCCAGGGTATCTTTGCCTGATATTGACTTAGAAATTCTCGATGTGAACGGTAATGGTAAATATATTGACGAGGAGCCCGACTTTTGGTTACGGGTCAAAGTGAAGGGTCTCGCTTTTGATGCAGCTTCTACGACCATAAAGGAAGAGCCGATAGCTTGGTCCACAGTGAAAATCGATTCATTTTCGGTACTTTGTGAAAGTAACACTATAGCAGCAACTGTTTCAAATATTTCAATATCGAGAGCAGAACGCAGAGATGAAAATGTATACGTCCATGCAGATATCGGTGGTATTGAGGTTGATGCATCTCTTTATGACTGCGTTGCTATGATTCGAAAATTCAGTTCAGCAACGACAGAAACTCAAAGTGATTCGAATCGGGAAAGTTTTTCTTTGCAATCACAGCACGCTCCGTCATCACATGCGCTGGAGGCACCCAACATGCGATGGAGCGATTTGCCAACGCGACGTGTATTGCTTATTGACGATGTTCCTCCATGCGTGGACTATGTTGCAAGAGCAGTTTTGGAGGTTACTGATTCGAAGTCAATCGTCACAGGCAAACTCGAACGAATCTCGGTGGTGAGTTCGCTTTTTGAGCACAAAAATGCTGGATCCATCTCTATGAATATCCCAGGCGGTGTTGAACTAAGAACTGTTCCCGTTTCGATTACGAGTGAAGCATATGTGAAGATGAACGAAATCAATTTGGCTTTCACGACAGAGGATGGATACCATCAGTCGGCTTCTATTTCCAGAGTGAATGTAATGGCCTCCACTGACTTTAGAACATTTTCAGGACAATGGTCTGTAACCGTACCTTGGCAATTTGAAGCAATGAGTAATGTGATAATTGCCGACTTTGATGCGTCGGTGGATCTTTCGACCGGAGTAGATGTTGTCATCGATGAATTTTACGTATGCGCCGGTAAAAGTAAATACGGCGCGCAAGAAGCTATTCGAATGTTGAGAACATCGAGTCGATTACTGGAGGTAAAATCGATCCATATCGAAAGACGACAGGATCCCGATGATTTAGAAGTCAACGTCGCGCATATTGACGCTCGCTTGACATCGACCCATATCAGTATCGTAGATTCGTTCATCAAGAACGTCGTCTCAGAGCTTGATAGGGTTTGTAGACGAACAGTGGTGCTTCCCTCCGCCGACAAAGATCGTCCACTCTCATCTCTATCATCGGCATCTTCTTCATCTTTGATATCAGAGCGCAGTATGGAAACGAACCCGAGCAGAACCGAAAATAGCGAAGGAGACAATACGAACTTTGTCAAAAATCTGCCCGATTCTACTAAACTTGGTATCCGTCGCATTAGCGTGCGTATCGATGATGATCGATACAGTATGGAGCACCCGGTTCCGGTCTCTTTCGCTTCTTTAACGAACACGTACGTGAATTGCACAAAGAGAAGCAAAGATTCCCTAGAAGCAAATCATATCAACCATACAATGAAAGAAAATAAAGTCATTCCACTTTCTTTATCAGTATCTTTCCAGGTCTGCGGGGGCACATATGACACGTTGAAACGCAACTGGGAATTTGCCTTGGAGCCAGTTGCATTGAAAAGTTCTGTGGAAACTGGAAACAAATCGTTCATCCTAACAACTTCTTCCATTGATTTCGTAGTTCGAAAAACGATACTTGAGTCATTAGCAGTTTCCAATGCCATAGTAAATTGTGACAGTTTGAGATCTGCTTCCCGAGCGCGAGATACCCGCGCGGTTGAGCCCTTTCAGTGCTTCTGGCTGAACAATTCTTCCGGAGTAGATCTTAGCTACGAATTTTTGACAAACATGGACACTTCATTGGGCGGAACATGCATCTCAAACGGAGAGGTTGCGGTTCGTTACGGAGATTCGTGGAAAGATGATGCATCTGAATACCTAGAGAGACTGGGAGATGGCGACTTATCTTCGCTTGCGTCGCCGTTGGGAATGAGCAACGAATACGGATATGAGCGTTCTGGATTGTCATTATTTCGCTTACCGACTGTTATTGGCTTGAAGATTCGTCTGACCAATGCCCCAGAATCGCGACATTATCTATCATTGGCTGATTTGGAATCTAAAGCCCGGAAATGCGAAGCGTTGCCAAAATCGGTCTGGGGTGGCACAGAGGGAGACTCGTGTTCGTTAGTAGCGGAGATTCGATGTCGCGAAAACGCAGTTGAGCAAAGAGAGGTGGTATTGCGTTCGAATGTTGTTGTTCAGAATTCAACGTTAAAGCCAGTGGTGTTATCTTTCGCCGGAAAATCGACGTTTGGCCCAATTGAGGCTGGAGAGTATAAATACCTTCCATTATCGCTTGCCAGCTTAGATTCGTTCGTTTGGAAATTTGAGGGCGAAGGGGCATTCTCCTTACTGCCAAGTGATGAAATCTCACTTCATTCCATCGATTCATTCATACCAGTAAATGCGAGGCGATGTGCGATTGTGATATCTTCCGACGAAGAATCTGTCACGCGGACAATTGCTTTTGTTGCGCCCTTAGAGCTGAGAAATCATCTACCGGTCCCAATAAAGGCAAGTTTCTTATCTGGAAATCGGAAGTTTTCTTCTTTTGTTGTTGCTCCTCGATCGACAGCGATTATAGAAGAGTCTGAAGATGTCTTGGACGCAGCTACTTTATCGTTTGTTCCCTTGGGATACGTCTGTGCGAGAAGTTCTATATACATCCCCACATTTTCAAACTTGTCACGACGACAAAATCCTCTCAAAGTATTCAGACATATGTCTCCGTCTATTCGTAGAAATACTAACGATAGGAGCGACGAGGATGTGACGACTTTGGAATGCTCCGTGTACTTGGACAAAAATACGAGCTCGAGAGTAGTATCAATCGCGTGCGCTATGACGTTGACAAATTTGACGACGCAGTCGCTCACGCTTAAATACGCGGACATGAAAAGCATTACGAGCGGCAAGTACAACGATAGATTGGGCTCACTCGATGAATCAAGCGCAAACACTGTAGTTTGTCCTCCAACGCCACCATCTACAAGTGTCAATGAGATGGGAAGAATTGGAACCACGGAAAAGGCATTTGAACACACCGCTGCATCTGATTTATCTTCGAAAGCAGTGCTCTTTAATCGAATGCATTCTACGTCGTTTTCTTCTTCCGATTTAGAAGCATCATTCACATCGACTCCAGTTCGAGCGAACTTGAGCGCTAGGTTCCAAACGCCTTCTCCAAATGCTTTTGGTGTATCTTCCGCAGGAGTTTCCTTACATTTATCTCGATTTTCATCTGATTCTGCACCTTATGCCTTACCTTCGTCATCCTCCGGAGGCAAGATTTTGGCAATGAAGAACAGTACACAATATCCGAGAATACTTGGCGATTCGCGACGGCATCGGAGAGACAGCGGCTTTGGTCTATTCACGCTAGGATGTGAAGAGTATGCGTCAGACCCGTTTGAGCTTGCGCCCGCGTCTGGGAAATTCAAAATAGTACACGTAAAACCTTATTATAGCTACGTCATCACGACAATATACGAGGATTCCGACGGGGGATGTGCTCACATTTTTGTGCGTCCGAAAGGGACGATAACAAATTCCACAGACGAAATTGTAGCATTTAAGGAATCTGATTTTGAAGAGTCAGATGGGATTATCCTTCTGCCGGGACAGACAGCGCACGTGCGAAATAAGAAACCTGCTAACAGCATGACGAAAGACAACGCCCGTGAAGGTGAGAGAAAAGAAGAAAGTGCAGAAGAGAGTGAGGATGCCCCGCGTGTTCGCATACGCCCAGCATCATCTGCTCAGGAGAGATGGAATTGGTCCGATGAAATCACAGCTTCAACGGCGTGGTGCCGATGTACGAGAGCTCTCAGTTTAGACCGGACGAAAGATGACGTACATTTTTCGGTTCAGTTTAACGAGTCTGAGGAAGATGGATGCTATAATATCGATGTCATTGCAGGTAAGCATTTCGTAAATCAAGACGGCGACGATATCGACGACGACGAAGAAGAACTACCAGGTGTTAAGGGATTTTTTCAGACGTCACCTCCGCCCAAGTTCGTCGTTTCTCCTCTGAAGAAGCCTTCGTCTTCATCTAAGATACCAGTCTCTCATTTGCTATCGTCGCCAGTGTCTAAGTCATCAGCGACAGCTTCATCTTCGTTATCTTGGAGAACAAAACCTTTCTTTTTGGAGAGCTTTCAAATCAAAGTTGCATCAATCGGGCTTTCTGCTCAACACGAAAAGACAGAGTTGGTGAATGGTAGAGTGCACGGCATATCAGTGATGCTGTCCGAAAATTGTAAGGATGAAGAAGAGCCCGACCCGCTCGTTCAAGGGCATCTTATTGTCGAAAGAATTGATATCTGTACATCGAGCTCGAGCGAAGAAAATGAATCATCCATTATTCTCTCCGTGCCGAATGCCGAGATGAGGACGGCGAACATCGGAGCCACTTATTTTACCGCTGCAAGAAACGCGATTACGCTTACACTAAGTGGGCGCGTATTTTCACGTCGCGTTACGCGATCGGGCGCTCGCGTAGATGTTGATGTTGCACCCGTGCGCATTGATTTGCAGGAAAGTTTGCTGAAAAAAGTTCCAGGATTTGTCGCGGTATGTGTCCAGTCGCTGGATGTCTTGGAAAAACCAAAACTAGAGACGCGACTCAAGATGGAGAGAAATAGGAAAGTGAAGAGTAAAAGCTTCAAAGCCATAGAAGATGCTGCGCTGTTTCGAATAGACAAGCTTTCTATTTCTGACGTGCCAATTGTGCTTTCCTTTACAGAATTGCCGTTTGTTCCGTTTTTGTTCTCAAAGCTAGCCGCGGTAGAACGGGCTAAAATTACTTTGAGCGGTTTCAAGAATCAGAAAGCGCTCGCCTTTCCGGACGAGGTTTTGAAAGCTTTAGAGAGACACGTAAAAAACCAAGCGGTTGGAAGAATTCGAGATTTGATAAAGCACAATGCTCTGTTAGGTGATCCCGCTCGTTTAGTGGAGTCCACTCGGCACGCTGTACATGAATTAGGCGAAGGGAATGGTTTGAAGGCTTTCGCTCGCGTTACTTCTGCTTTCGGGAGGTCTGGTATGACAACTTTAAATCGCATCAAATCGATCGCTGACGGTTGGGTAGAAGAGTTCGATTCCTTGGAAAATGAACGACGCAGAGCAGTGCGTGACCGTCACATCATGTCATTACCATCATCATCAATCAACGTCGTCGACGGCAACGTTCTACCCACGCGCTATTCCGAGCGCGTTGTTGGCTCTGTTTGTAAAGCAGTCATGGATATCATTCAGAATCCAATCACTGGACTCGAGTGCAGAGGCTTGGTTGGTATGGCAGAAGGAAGCATATTTGGAGCGGTATCTGGCATCTCTCGGATTCTTGCGGCGTTCATCGAAGGTCCTTTGTCTTTGGCGAATACATTTTTGGGTGAATAAGATGCATTAATTAGATAGATGAATTAAGATCATTCCTCCTCTTTCGCTCGCGCGGCGGCTTTCTTCGCGGCTAATTCGATCATCCAAGCCGGCTTGGGTGCCGCCGGCGTTGATTGTTCTCTCGTCGCCTCGTCTCCCCCCTCTTCTTCCTCTCCTTTCGTATTATTCGTATTATTCTTCAACTTTAGATTCTGTAGAAACTCCTTCCCTAACGCCCCCCCGGCTTCCATGCCGGGAATTCTAACAGCACCTTTCGGTGGTTTGAACGTCGACGACGTCGAGTTCTCTTCTTTTCCTTCTCCTTTTTCTCCTTCTTTTTCGAGTTCACGAACCAACTGTTTCAAAGTTGAAAAGGTTGGCCGCAAACTTTGATTTGTCGTCGTTTCTGAAGAAGACTGGACGACAAAGTGCGTCTCTAATTCGTCCAGCTCTGCTCTGCTCTGCGCGATCAGCTTTGACAGAAGGGATATTTTAGCGTCGTCTGCAGTCGTCGTTTCCATTATTACCGTGTTATGTTGTCCGCGTGTTGTGTGTGCGTGTGTGTGTGTGTGTGTGTGTGTGCTTATAAACGAATGCCTTATATATATTGGCTTATATATATAAAAAGTGTAGGACTGTAGGTGTTCAGACCTTCTTCACAGACAGAATCTCTCACACCCTTCTCTGTCAGAACTTTGATCGAACCAGTCTCTTTCTCCATGTTTCTCTCTCGATTCTAATTCATCTTCGGGCTCGCTTGGTTTAGCTCGTCATCGTCAAAATAACCCTCTCGACTGCTTTGCGCACTGAATCATTCGCCTTTCGAATTCGCGTCGTCGAACTTCGCGCTCATAATCTCTCTTCCCTCTCTCGTCCAGTCCGATTTTTTACGTAATTTTCGGGCGCTTGTGCGTCCGAACGCACTCGTCACAAAACCACTCCGAATCGCTGTTTTTCAAGTTCTTATCCAGATCCTCTCTCGATGTTCCAATGCACTCGGGATGGAACCACTCTTTACATTCGCCGCACTCGACCATGAACAAATCCGGGTTATACGGCATCGAGCACTTACAAAATACTTGCACGTGGTCCGGTTTAAACTCGCTCGTCGCCGCTTTGTAGGCAAACCTGCTGAAGAAAGATTTTTCGTTGACCGATTGCAACTCTTGATAATCCGCTAAAGTGTACACGTGTATTTTACTTTCAATCGTGCTCGCTTTTACCCAATCGGTGTGGTCGCTCGCGAATACCTCGTGTTCGCCGTGGAACGCTTTCCGTCCCGAAGCCGATTCTTCCGGTCGGTAGTACCACGACACGTGCACGTTTATTTTATCCGCTCTGTTCTCTATTTCTTCGTCCGTTTCTTTCTTGTCTTCATTGTTCTTGTCCGCTTTCTTCTTCTCCTTCTCGTCTGCGTGCACGTCGAAGCGTAAAATTTTCGCAATGTACGGCTTTTCTCCTTCCGGTGCTTTCATGGAGACGACGTCGTGGACGTTGTACGTTTCGTCGCCAAGCTCTATGTATTTGATGACGTCTTTACTTGTTTTATTCGTGTTGTTGTTGTTGTTGTTGTTGTTTTCAACACCACCTGTAGTATTCAACAACGTCGATGTTGATGGGGGTGGTGGTAACACATTCTCTCCGGCCATTCTTTTTTTCCTTCGCGTTTCCTCCTTTGTTGTTGCGCTTACGTAGTATTTATTATTATTATTATTATTATTATTATTATCTAACGTTCTTC